>Ga0157367_1000898_pt1 | contig 13559 bp, 14 predicted proteins | sample AttbisABBM2_FD_113142 | JGI IMG/M metagenome (GOLD analysis project Ga0157367, IMG submission 113142) | Fungus gardens microbial communities from leaf cutter ant in Botucatu, State of São Paulo, Brazil - Atta bisphaerica ABBM2 | ecosystem: Host-associated > Fungi > Mycelium > Unclassified ...
GACCTTAAGGCATATACATGGTTGTTTAGAGTAGGCTAGAAATAGCTTGTACAGACCATTAGGTATTTGTATATAAGGTAGACAATCCTGTACAGAGTTCTCTATCGAGTTCTCTTGTGTTAATCTAATACAAGGTTCACTCTTTTGACCAACTCTAAGGTCTTAAGTTTGTAACATATTGGTCATTGTGATTAGTGGTTGCCACAACAAGTGTTGTAGAAGATAGCTATAAATGAATAGAGCTAAGCAAATTGTGTTTGAAGACTACTAGAGGCCAGAGCCCATAACCTGTTATAATTAGAGTGTAAGTAATAATTATAAAATTCTAGAAACCTTAGAAATTACTCTGATAGCTTAAAAATCATCTAGTAAACTGTAAATAACTGTAAATGACTAAGAGTTAAAAACAAATCCACAGGGAGTAGTATATGTGATCAGATAATATATTGACTAAGTAAGATACAATTCTAAAATCAAGTCTATACTAACTATAATAGAACTAAAAAGATCAATTCTAATAAGGAAGTGATGTAATATTATATATATAACTGTTATAAGTCAGTCACATGTCATGGTCACAGTCACAACATTATATGATATGAGAAGGGTAATCATCACAGCCTAAACTCTAAGCTATATTTGTTTTCTATATAGTTATTTTAATATTAAAACTTCATAGTTATTTAGCCTTATTTGTATTAAAACTCTATGGTTATTTGGCTTTATTTGCATCAAACTTCATAGTAATTTGTATCTGTTTTCATTGCTTATTTATTCTCAAATTCTACAAAATTACTTAGACTTTTATATTAAGTTTTTTTCTATTTAATCTAAATCTCTTTTAGTATTTCACTATTAAAACATTCATTTAGAGATCTGTTTAATTACTCCTTTTAGTTACTTTATATATCTAAGGTTAGTAAATTACTCTATGATAGCTAGCCTAATAATCAACTAAAGTTAATACTAAACTCCAGTATTATTATGGTATGTTTAGATACTAACATTTTTCTTTTTTTAATCTATTTTTTTTGATTTAATATTTCTTTTATTTTTCTTTGATAATGATGAAAAGTTACATGACTGTGGTCACATGACATGTTACATGATATGAGGTCATAGGCCTAGATTTTGGGAGAAGGGGCTAGAAGAATGATATCAAGATATATGTTAATAGTATATTTACCTCATAGTATATATATAGTGCACTCATGAATAATATATGGACATTAGGGTAGGGTTATTTATTGTTAGCACAGACTATATATCTATTGTATAAATAGGATAGCAATACATTAGAAACTCTTTGTCAAGTTTTCTTGTGGTCTCCACTTGATATCTACCTTGAAATTTATTGCTTGTGTTATTATTGGTCTTTTGACTAGTAGTTGCCACAACAAGTATCAATAGTAGCATACTTACTTCTGTATTCATTCTCTTCTCAAACTCTACTATACTTTCTTTTGTATTTTCTAAATTCTCTTCTCTTTCCCAAGTATTATATTTTACTGTGAACATCTTTTATCATACTTCACCACTTCTCTTATTTTTCTTTTTTTTAAAATTTTTTCTACTTCTCATTCTTCAATTCCATCTATCTCCACTGGTTTTACTTTTTCTGTTTTCTGTCTCTCCACTTAGTCTCTATATCTTACTACTCAACTAATATTTATATTGGCAATTGTAATTTGGTCACATTGGTAGAGACTACCTTGTTAATAATATATAGACCAACATATTAATCCATTAATTTCCTTACTAGTTACTCTTTGAATACTAGGTATTTTATACTTAATATCATTCTATCAATGCTGCTCCTGCTTCTTTTTGTATCTTCTTCATTCTCTCTGCAAACTCTATTGCCTTCTCTACTTTTCTCTTTCTCCTAATATCTGCCCTCATCTTCAATTCTCTATCATAGTTTGTTATAAATAGAGACACTTTAGTTGCTGAGTGTGTTTTGTTGTTAACTGCAAACTCAGCTATTGCTAACCATTCTGGCCAATCTTTTTGTCTATGATCAACAAAGAACTGTAAATATTGTTCTAGTTTCTGATTTATTCTTTCTGTTTGACTATATATTTGTGGATGGAATGATATTGACAGCTTCATCTCAATTTCTAACATTTTATTCAGCTTCTTTGTCAACTCTACTACAAATTGTGGTCTCTTATCTGAGATCATACTTTCTAGTAATCCATGTAACTTCCACATATTATTTCTAAACAACTATGCCAACCCTTTCACCAATGTTCCTTCTGTTATTGCTATAAAGTATGCTACTTTGAACAACCTATTGCAGACTACTAGAATTGTATTTTTCCTAGCTACTAATAACAACTTAGTGATGAAGTCAACCATTAAATATGTCCACATCTTTTTCAGTATCTCATTTATTATTAACTTCTCTGTTGGTATCTCTGTATAACTTTTCATTCTTTGACACATATTACAACCATCCAGATATTTTCCTACATCTTTTGTCATTCCTGGCCACTAATAATTCCTTATCACTAATTCTGTCATTTTCTCATATTCTATTGCTAGCACACTGTGATGTAACTGGATTATCTCCACTCTCAACTCCTTATCCTTTGGTACATACACTTTTCTCTCTTTCAACATTAAGTTCCCTTCCATTTGCCATTCATCACCTCTCAACACTTTTACCCCTACTTTCTTTATCTCTTCTACTATTCTAACTACTTTTTTGTCCTTTCTTTTAGGTATTTTTATTTTTTTCTAATATTTCTACTTCTGGTTCTTCTATTACTACTTTTGCTAAACTATGAATCTATTGTTCTTTAATTAATGTCTGATTTTCATTGTTCTTTTCTACACCTATCTTCTAGTCTAGTCTCTTACTAAGTTTATCTGCTTTTCCTATTTTTGTTTCTGATACATGTTTTAAGGTAAAGTCAAATCTTAACAGGTAGAGTGTCTAACAGACTTGTCTTCTGTTCAACTTTTGTGCTTTCATGAAATATCCTAAGTTCTTGTAGTCAGTTCAAATCTTGAACTTGAATTTTGCACCCTTTAATAAATGTTTCCAGTTTTCCAATTCTCTAATTACTGCTAACATCTCCTTGTCATGAGTTTCACAGTTTAATACCTCTCTTGTCATATAATTAGATATATTAACTTCCATTCTTATTTTTTTTATCTAAGTTTAATACTGCTAATACCAGTTCTTTTATGAACCTCTCTTTCAACTCTCTAAATGCTTTCTTCTGCTTCTCTGTTTACTTCTACTTCTGATCTTTCTTTACCAAATCATATAATAGTTTGGCTATTGCTGCAAAATTCTTAATAAACTGCTAATATTAATTGGCTAGTCTTAAGAATTTTTATACATCTTTAACATCTTTCAGAGTTAGCCAATCTAATATTCCCTTTATCTTTTTCTCTTCTATCTTAATTTTCTCTGGCCTAATCACCACTCCCAAAAATTTTACTCTCTGACCTTCTACTTACATTTTTCTGATTTTATATACAAGTTATTCTCTGCCAACTGCTTTACCACTTCCTCTACTACTTCATCATGTTCTTTTTTTTCTATTTCTACTATAATGTCATCTATAAAACTTGCTACTTCTCTAATGTTGATTAAGTTCCAAAGGATCTCATTCATCATTGTTTAAAATGTTGCTAGAGAATTTGTGAGTCCAAAGAACATTAATGTTGGTTCAAATGATCTTTCTGGTATTGTGAATACTGTCTTCTACTCATTCCTCTTCTTTATTCATACATTATTATAATTCCATTGTAAATCTAATTTAGTAAATACTTTCTTGATACTAATATTCTACAATGTTTGAGATAAGAGATAAAGAATAATTATTAATTGTCTATCCATTTAGATACCAATAGTTCTGAGCTATATGCTTTTTATTGTCCTTTTTTTCTATAGAAAACACAGATGCTATTTGAGATGAATTTAAGGGTCTAATATACTCTTTTCTCAATTATTCTTTAATGAACTTGTGCACCTCTTCTCTCTCTTCCCTTGACAATGGATATACCTTCCCCTTTCTTAGCACAAACTCTTTTTTTGTCTCTATCACATGGTCTCACAACTTTTTTGTTGGTATCTTCTCACTTGCTTTCTTTCTGAAAACATGAATCTACTTGTAAAATCTCTGAGGAACCAATTTCTTGGCATCTTCTTTGGATTTTGCTGCTTTCTCCTCTTTATCCAAAATCTCCCATTCTTCTGCTATTTTGTTTACCTCTATTTCTTCTTTTTTGTTCCCTTTCTTTTTATTTTTATTCTTTTCTTCTCACCTCTTTCCTTTTTCTTCTTACTTTTCTTCCTCCTTTTGTTTTTGCCACCCCAGTTTCCCCTGCTTTGATCTCCACTGCTTTCCACACTCTTTTAGACACCTCATCATCTTTACTTCTTCTATTCTCCAATCAATCTCAGGATTGTAGTCAGCTAGCTATAGCATTTCCAAAATTACATTAATCTCTGTCCTCTCTCTATACTCTTGATAATAAATATTGACTTTCACTATACAACAATATCTCTACTTTTATTCCTTCTTGAGTATCAATCCTCTCCAGTCCAATCTTCACTGTAACTTCTCTCAACATATTCTCATTATTTAGATTACAGTAAGATATATTATCTATTGCTTTACTAAGCATTGCAAACTTATTATTACTAGAGCCTAGTTAAGAACCATCAGACTTTCTTCTTTATTTAAATTACTGTCAGTATTCGTTTTTTCCTCTTTCTATAATTTTCCTATTTTTATAGTTTTTTGTTAAATATCCAAATTTCCCACAGCTATAATAGCTCCTATCCCAGTCTACTTTCATATCATATGAGTTGTGTCTTAGCACAAACTCTGCCTACTGTTATCATAAGTATACAATGACTACATTTATTCTCTCAACTCCCTCTATTAGAGCAGATGCTGTTAGATCTCCTGCATTCTTGGCCAAACTTGAGGCTATGACATCTATTGCCATTGTGTCCCTGTAATATTTGTTGCTATATCATGTCTTGGTGCCTAAGTTCATGTTTCTCTTCTATCTCTTAATTTTTCTTCTTTTTCCCTACTTTTCCTTCAGTGTATATCTAAATTCATTGCTTGCTCATATTATTTCTCAATACTTCTAGGAGAATTCTGATTTCATTAGCTTTTACTAAATTATCCTATTTATTTCTTGCTTAAACTCTTCTACTAATGACTTCTCTTTATAACCACTTTCTTCAGCTATTTTTCTGAACTTCTAAACAAATTCTTCTATTATCTTGTTTTTTTACTTTACCTTCTTCAATTCTGCCACTTTTATTGTTTTGTTATCTCCTCCACCAAATTCTTTCTTTAGATCTGATAAAAATTCTCCTACAGTTGTATAACTTAAGTTTTCTCTTTCTAAGTCTTTCATAATATTCTTCTTTCAAATATCTGCTAATTCTCCCTGTACATACAATAACATCTACTATATCTGCTCTTCAACTGCTATATTTCTCATTTTTATTCTAATATATAGTCTACATACTGTTAGAAAACCTAATGTCTTTTCTGCTTTCTCATTGAATGCTTGTAGCTTGGCCACTTCTATATTTGATCCAGTGTTGGGTTGGGGAACTACCACTATCTCTTCTTTTAGACTAGCTTGAGAAATTAGCATCTGTAAAGTAGCTATTTATTTTTTTGCTGTCTAACTAACTGCTCTAGATTTATTGAGCTATATTAGCTTATATTATAATAAAAGGGTAGAAATTTGATTGGTATTAGTAAAAGGAGAAAACTAGTTCCAGTTCTGTCCTACCTCTTTATATATTATTACTTTCTATATCTCCACTACTTTTTGACTTGTAATTAGAACTCAACTCAATCTTAGTAAGTACTAGTAGGCCCTTTCCAAGTCTTATCTCATATTGTTTACTAACTATCTTAGCTACTAACTACTGCTCTAATTGAAATGTAAGTGATTTTAACCTAAGGAGGTTATTCTTGTTGTAGTAACTACTAGTTAAGACAAGCAATAGTCTACTAAGTAAACTTAAAGATAAAGTATTTTATGGGAATCACAAGAGAACTCAACAAGGAGTCCCTAATGTATTCAATAAAGAAGTTTGTTCAAGAATTCAGGAGAACAGCTAGAGAAAGCAAGTATGAGGGAAAATCTTTAATGGAATATATATACTAGTACACATGGTCCATGCTAACAATAAATAATCCTATCCTAATATCCATATGTTTGCTATAAAATGAATATATTACTAATATATACCTTGACATCATTCTTTTAGCCTCTTTCCCTAGATTCTAGGCTTATGACATCATGTCATGTGACACATACCTCTTCATCATCTAAGAAATAAAGAAATAAAGAAAAATAAAATAAAAGAAAAAGAGAAATTAAATTAAAGAAAATAGATAAAAGAAAAAGAAAATCAGAATAAAATATAAGAATTCAAGCATACCATAATATCCTGATGCATTCCTACTACACTTTATATACTACTTACATATGGTCTGTGCTAATAATAAATAACCCTACCCTAAGGTTTATGTGTTATTTATGAGTATATTATGAGGTTGATATACTATAGACATGTATCTTGATGTTATTTCTTTTAGTTCTTTTTACAATGTTCTATGCTTATGATATAGTTGTTATGTGACACATCATATGCCTCTTCATTGTCCAAAATAAAATAAAATAAAATAAAAAGGAAAATCAAATTAAGAAAAATAAATAAAAAGAAAAAAATCAGGATAAAAAATCAGAGTTCAAGTGTACTATGACAGTTCTACTCTAAATGAGATCTGAAAGACACTTGCTATTCTTTTATATGAACAAGTTATAAGTAAACTTATAGTATAGAGTTTTTATGTGAAAAAATAAGTATACTACTTGATATTATCTGATTAAACAATAAGTAATGTCTAATCAGTAGTCTGAGTTTGGTTACTGATGTTCATGACTACTCATGCTAAATAGCTAGCTCTCCTTTATATCTAAGGTTTAGCTTCTATATTAAGAGTAACTAGTAGTTGTATTAACTACTAGTTGAGAATGAATAGAGAGTAAAAATAGAGAAGGTTGGGTGGCCTCAAGTATAGATATTGAGTTCTAATGTTACAACTTAAGACTTAATGACTAGTCAAAAAAAGAACTTTATATAGAGTTTATACAAAAGAACTTGATAGAGTTTCAAGTACAAAATATCTATCTTATATATACTAGGCTAATAGTTCATATTATACTAAACCTAGTTTATCTTAAAGAGTATGTATACTATATACTATTAACATATGATATAACATTATTGTTTTAGAACTTTTTATATTCTTCTATGATATATGATTATGTAATAGTGATATGTGACAGATGGATGACAGTCATGTATAATATTACACTAACTTTAATCTCTGAGTTTAAAATAAAAAATAAATAAAACAAAAATAGAAAAAAATAAAAGTAAATAGAGTCTATTGTCTTTAGTTCTGACACTCTAGTCCTACTATTTGGAACACTCTTCAGTTCTATTTTGTATCTTAGCAAACATTTTGCTGGAATATATCCTCCAAATATCCTATAATAATCAAGACATGTTTACCAAAGAGGCTGATTATATTTTAGGTCTTTAACTTATATTATCTAACTTGCTTGGATAGTCTCACTTGTCTTTGGTTCAAGTATTATTCCTACAGACAATGATTCTAACTAAAAGGATGCTCTTATTACTAATATTACTAATTATTCTGATGATTTTTCCATTTGCTCATAGTCAAAACCCCAGCACAGCAATAATTTTACTAATAAACAATTGACTAATGTTTTTAGTTGTATTGCTAATTTGCTTAATCAAACTCTCAGTCCTAACATTAATTTAAGGAAACTTAAGACCTATATTCTTGATATGTTTAATAGTATTGAGTCTGACAAGCTTAATAATTTTTGTTCTAATGTTGTCTTTATTTCCACACAAATCCCATGCAATTGATATGAATATTGTGAAGATTAATTTTGCAATGATTTACCTTTCTGAAAAAGCTTAGAATTGGTTTGAGATTGATTTCAACTAGGAAGACTAAAGTATCCTTCAAAACTAGCTCTCTGACTGAAACTTATTTGTTAACAAACTATATTGGTATTTTGGTCTCTTGGACTCTGCTGGTAAAGTAGTAAACATGCTGGATAATCTCTACATGAAGCATGGTAACAAAATTTCTACTTATAATATAGACTTCATATACTATGCTTTCCAATTAGATTGAAAAAATAGTATTCTTTGTCATTGCTATTACCAGGGATTTCCCAATCAAATCTAGGATCTAATTTCTACCTAGAAATAAGACAAGCTTATCTTATTTCAGGATATATATGCCTTAGTAATAACTATTGATAAATACTACTGGGATTGCAAATATTACTGTGTAAGATAGGTAAAAAATACTCTTAAGTCTCATTCTCAGAAGCATAGTAAGACTTTCTTTGCTTATAATGCTACAGACCTCCAGAACAAAGTAAATATATCTCTGGTAGTCTCATTTACTAAATTGTCATCTTCCAAGATAACCAACTCTTTGTTCTCTGCTCTTACAAAACAGTTTAGTTCTTTATAAGTAGACTTCTCTATTACAGTGTAGAAGACTATAGACTAGACTTTTGTCCTTAGAAATAGACTATAGTTACTCCTAAAGACCATAGTACTTTAATGGCTGCTGATTCTCTTGTAGTTACTTCTAAGAAGCTCTTAGAAAGATAGAAAGTGATTCCTAGGACTTTGTACAGATTGAGAGCTATATTGAACTTTTCTATATTATCAAGAATGAAAAGTGTAGACTTAGTTTTTTCTCATTTTCTCTCTTATTTTTATTTTCTTTTCAATTTATTTTTGTATTTTTGTATTTATAGAACTTAGGGTTAGGGTTAGTCATGTGACACAAGAAGAAAGACATAGAAGGTACTAGAAGGATGATGTCATACAATGTGCATAATGTATGTTGGCCTTGAGGTATACACATGGTCATTTAGGGTAGGGCTAGAAGTATATAGCATGGACCATGTGCCTTTAGTATAAAAGGTAGACAATTCTGTAAAGAGTTCTCTATCAAGTTCTCTTGTGTTAACCCTAATACAAGGCTCACTTTCTTAACTAACTCTAAGGTTTTGAATCTGTAACATATATAGTAACAAGTTCTATTTAACTTAATGTATCTACTTTTTCTGACTCTTACTTTCTCTTTGTTTCTCTTACTTTTTTCTTAATCCTTAGTCAGAATTATCTTAATAAAACTCTATTTCAAGCTCTAGTTGACTTTGGGTCTACTTATTGTTTTGTAGACTTAAAATTTGTGAATATTCATAGCCTAAAGATATCTACAATCCTACCAGTTGCCCTTTACTTGTTTAATGGTTTATTAAACAGCACTATAATCAAAATTGCTATCTTGTCTGTAGTTTTTCTCTCTAGTGATTGTATAAATCTGGACTTCTATATTACTTTGCTTCATTTTTTCTACTCTTTAGTTCTTGGATACAACTAACTTACCTAACATAATTCACTAATTGACTGGGTAAATAATATATCAGTTATCTTCTGATATCTCTCTGCAATTATTGGGCCCCATAGTTTTCATACTTGCATCTGAGATCTCCATGTTTATCTTTGAGCAATCTAACATTATTATCATTGGTGCTATAACATTCTTATATGTATCAAAACTTCTAGACTTAAGTAAATTTCAACTCTATCTTCATTCTTCAGATATCTAGGCCAATTCCACACAACTTATAGAGGATTCCAATCTTTCAAATATTCCTTTCAAGTATTAATATGAGTTTTATCTGACTAACCTTATCTTTATATAATGTGCCAGTTTTATTCATCAAGAAAGATGGTTCACTATACCTTTGTGTTAACCTTATAAAGTCTAAGTATATACTTTTAGAACATAAATGATCTTTTTTCTGATTTTCTAGATGTCTGTGTCATAATTTATCTAAATAATATACTCATCTACTCTAATAATATGTCTGAATATTATTAGCATGTCAAGAAAATACTCAAAATGTCATTGTAAGGCTAGTTTCTATGCTAAAGCAGAAAAATGTAAGTTTTATTCTAAGCTAGTAGAGTATTTGGAATACATTCTTTCTTCTTTTGGTCTCACTATATCCAATAGCAAAGTAAAGATTGTTCAAGACTAGTTGGAGCCCAAAAAGATTAAGGATATTTAGTCTTTCTTAGGTTTTGTTTATTTTTACTGCTGGTTCATCTTTAATCACTCAGACATTGTTATTATATTGAAATATCTCATCTTGAAAGATATTTCCTAGAAGTTCAACTCTTTCTATTGTAATGCTTTCAACTCCTTAAAGAAAACATTCATCTCTATACTTATTTTTATGTACTGGATCCCCAATGCTTAACTCATTGTGGAAACTGATGCTTTAGACTATACTCTTACTGCAATTCTTTCTATTGTGAATAAAGAAAACAAAGTTTATCTAATTGCATTTTACTTCTACACTTTCATTATAGCAGAGTTAAATTATAATACTTATGATAAGAAACTTCTTTGCTATTTTTAAGGCTTTCAAAATTTGATGACACTATTTATAAGATTTAGTCTTTTCTATTGTCAGATGCAGTTCACACTGTGGTGGAAGTCTGTAGAATGGACTCAGAGTGGAGCAGACTTGTGGAATGACCTTAACTTCAGCTTATATGCTGCGCTATCTGTTTGCTATGTAGTCACAACTTCAGATGATAGGAAGAAGTCCAAGATGGGAGCAGGTGCTGATTTGGTATATCACTGTTGAACACTAGAGATCGAGTTTAATAAGAATTATCTTCATTGATTATCAGACTAGTGAATTACAGTGTAACTACTAGTCTTATATACAAATGGATAGTATAGGAGATACTTAGGGTTTCAGTGGTAAAACCCCTATTATTCTGAGCAGAGGTTTCAGTGTTGAAACACTGACAGGGGTAACTCCGTTATGGAAGACTGAGTTGAATAGGAGTATTTCCGCTGTGGAAGACAGAATATTCAAAGGATTATAACACTGCCATAAGATATGTTGCAAGAAAGGTGGCTACTGTGGAAGGCGGGCTTGTATAATTTGGAGATGATATCACCATAGGGATGTAATTTCTAGATGGGTGGGCTTGCATATGACATCTATTGACATTGTTATAGATTACAAAAATCTTGGGTATTTTTCTACTATCAAAGTGTTGACCTAGAAACAAGTGTGGTAGTCTAAGTATCTCTTACAGTTCAATCTTGTCATTATATTCCACTCTAGTTATCTCAGCACCAAACTGGATACTCTCACTAAATAGTAGAATATTTATCTTAAAGAAAGAAATAATAGCTACATTACAATTAACTCTCACAACTTTACTCAAAAACAACTTATAACCTCTATACAAGCTACAGTTCTTCTTTTTCCTTCTTTCCACATAGTTACAGTTATTAATCTCAATACTCTGCACTGAAACATTTTTTCAGTAATTCCTAGTGACCCTACCACTATAAAATACATCACTGCAGATGACTAATAGTTTATGAACTTTGACAGTCTTCTCTGTTTTGATAGTAGAATCTATATACTATTTACTCACAATCTTTATATATATATTCTCCAGTATAATCATGATCATATTCTTGCTGGCCACTTTTGTTATGACTTAGATTTCAGAGTTAAGACAAAAACACACACTTGTATTAAGTAACATATGAGAACTTAATAAAGTTCCAAGTATAAGCTAGTTAAACTATGGCCTGTATACATATTACAACTAACATTTATGTATGTTTTATAAGGCCAAAATTTTATTGCCATACTATATGTATTATAACTTAGATTCAAGTGATAGAACAAAAAATAACTCTTGTATTGAGTAATATAAGAGAACTTGATAGAGTTTTAGTCTATATGCATTTTATAAGACTAATTGTCAGAGTTAAAGACAGTGAACTATATCTATTCTCATTCTTATTTCTTATTTTTATTTTTATTTATTTTATTTTATTTTTCAGACTTAGTATCAAAGTTTAGTATGATATTATATGTCACATAATGCTATCACAAGTTATAGTTACACAATTATATGTTATAAAGAATATTGTAGAAGGTCCTAGAACAATAATATTATATAACATGTATTATATATACTAATCTTAAGGTAAACATATGTTCTTTAGGGTAGGCTAGGTTTAGTGTAGTATGAACTATAAGCCTAGTATATATAAAATAGACAGATTATACTTAGAAACTCTATTGAGTTCCCTTATATTAACTTTAATATAAGATTCTTCTTCTAACTTCATTCTATATATTATGGCAACCACTAGTTATGATGACCAATAGACTACTAAGATAAACTTATTAACAAAGTATCTCATGGGAATTACAAGAGAACTCAACAAGGAGTCACCAATGCATTTATATACTATTTATACAAAAGAGTTATGGTTTATACTAGCAATAAATAGTTCTATCCTAAAGTATACATGTTATCCATAAGACCACACCATTACTATAAGGCAAACACACTTCTAACATCATTTTTATAGTTCCTTCTACCATGTTCCAAACTTATAACATTATATCATAAGGAAAATCAAATCAAGAAAAATAGATAAAAAGAAAAGAAAATCAAAATAAATTGTTAATGTTCAAGCTCATCATGATAGTACTCTCCTCTCAAGATTCTGCCTCTGGAAAAACTTGTCTCTTATTTCCTTTCCATCTTACCTAACTTTTCTTTAACTTCTTCAAATATTTATTCTCAAACTTCCTATCATTCCATCTAAACAAAATTTTTGCTATATACTTCTTCAGTAGCTCACTTCTTTTGAATAACTCTGCTTCTGGATTTAATGCCCTTTCATTCCCCTTTTCTTTTCTCAGTTGTACTCTTCTTATCTCTTCTTTTTCTCTAATTTCCTTATCAAAATCCTTTACCAAGTCTATTGTATTTTCCAAGTTCTCCAATCTCTCCTAAGTATCTTTCTCTACTGTATATCTCTTCTACCTAACCAAATACTTTGGTTTCCTTTTCACATCTCTCCTATTCAATATTTTCTCAACTTCATACTTCTTTTCTTCCTTTATTTTTACTGGAGGAGATGAGATTTTTTTCTGTCCCTTTACTTGCTCCTAATACATCACTATTGTACTTACATTAATCACTGGGTGAATTTTCATTGACATCAGTAACTCCAACTTCACTGCATTTTCTAATATAATATTCTTAATTTTATATAGCTCTACAAATTTCTCTCTGTTAACTTCTTTGTTTTTATATTCCTTATCTACTACTACTATGTCAAATCCTTCATACTTGACAACACCTTATCTCCTACCTTGTACTTAACCATCTCCTTTCTATTTCTATCCATATATTTTTTCATTTTCTCCTGTAATTTTACTAACATTATCTTTACCTCCTCTAGTAAGATATGTTATTGTGAAGTTGATCTTCACAATGTCCATGTTGAATTGTGCTAGATTAGTGTGGAAATATAGGTGACATTGGAACAAGAAATTGTTAAGCTTGTTAGGCTCAGTGC
>Ga0157367_1000899_pt1 | contig 13557 bp, 5 predicted proteins | sample AttbisABBM2_FD_113142 | JGI IMG/M metagenome (GOLD analysis project Ga0157367, IMG submission 113142) | Fungus gardens microbial communities from leaf cutter ant in Botucatu, State of São Paulo, Brazil - Atta bisphaerica ABBM2 | ecosystem: Host-associated > Fungi > Mycelium > Unclassified ...
ATTACTGTATGACAATATACATATGTCAAGATTTTTGAAGGTGCTGACTTTTTGTGAATAATTTACCAAAAATTCTAGTCAGAGAACAGAATATATGATTTAATGAATAAATTATATCTCAAAAACATAAAATATATAAATAACTTTCTCCATCATTAGTCGTAATAACAATAGTTGTCATTGTTATTACGACTAATGACGGAGAAAAGTTATTTATACATTTTACAGATCGACTAATTTAAGGATCGAGTACTTACATGGACATATAATTTGATACGTATGTTCATAAATAATATCATGGTTTTGGAACCACATATTCTTGAGTAAGAGTAAGTCTGACGATCTATTATTCAACAAAATAGAATGTAATCGAATTGAACATGAACTTTTGCGTCATATACAGAGAGAAATTTTTGTTCGCTCGGTAATCGCTAGATAATAAGTAATATATATATAATTTGGCGTCGAGTGGCTTATCGCTCGATGCGATTGGTCGATACGATCACAATCTGTAGATTCGAGTTCAATCTCACCTATTATATATACGATTTTTCACATTTAAAGATGGCTCTACTCTTCCTCTAAAAAAATGGCTCTACTCTTCCTGATGATTAAAAAGTCTTTAATCACCAGCGCCATCATATGTAAAGTATAGATCTCATATATTAGTGTATAGATGTATAAATTTTCTAGGATGAAGATGGGGGGGGGGGGCGATTGGACATTTAGGTAATAACCTAATTCCAGAAAAAAATCTATTGTTACTGAAACCTCATTAGAGATCCTATGTTCTGCTCTACGCTCCTCTATAGGTTAATTTAACATAAGATGAATATTTTAGAAGATTACACAAATATTATGTAAAAAAATAAAAACAATACAAAAACAGATAATATCGATACAATTTGTGAACAAACCGTGGAAGAATATTTTTTTCAGTAAAATTAACATTTATGATATGTTAAATTAACCCACATTTTATTTTTTTTTTATTCATCTTAGAATTTATGTTTTAAAACACTTTATTTATTCACTTATTTATAAATTGCGTCATTTTGACACTAAGAAATGTTGAATAAATTTACAAAATCTTTAAATAACATAATCACATTATTGTTAAAATAATACTCGAATATGTTAAAAAATTCAACATAAATTGTTAACAAGAACGTGAATGGATCGTACATGAATACACATTTTTTTTACTGTGTAGGATGTAGGGAATAATTATGCCTAACGTGTAACAATTATTCAATTGTTTTTCTCATTACTGAATGACATGTAATAAAAATATAAAATAAATGAGCATAAAATATACAGGGCGTCCCAAAATTTGCAGCTCAAAATAATATAACAAGAAAGTTTTCAAAAAATTAAATAAAAAAATTATTTGTAAATTTTTGTTTTAAGCAATATCTTCTAAGATATAACGGTTCAAATATGGCTAATTACAAACTACATTTACATGGTCCGTAAGTTTAATAAGCGTGCTCAAGCATTTACCAACAGTCATTAATATTACTGCACGAGCAACTCATAGATAGGCGTTTAAATCTGTAATTTGGCTTTAAGTATTTAACCCTTATTTCAAAAATTATTGCTTAAAATAAAAATTTACAAATAACTTTTTTATTTAATTTTTCGAGAATCTTTTATTAGAATATTTTGTATCACCGAATTTTGAGATAGCCTGTATAAACAAAAAATCTCATATTATTACATCTTAGTTTGTGTGTAGTATAATTTAAAAAATTAGGTTTGATAGATGTAATTTTTTTACCAATTGTGTAGTCAATAGTAATCTAATAATGCGGTTCTGTTCTGTATTATGTTTTTGTAAGTAGATTTATTCTAGAATATATAATACATATATTTTATGTATACGATATAATTATTATAAATCATAAATTCTCAAATCGATATTTTATTTATGTCATGTTCCCCTCCCCTAAATTGTGCTAATTAAGTTGTATCTAATTAATACTTATCATATTTTATGTAAATACCTATATAATTATTTATGTAGTCATAAAGTAATAATTTAAATATGTCTAACCTATTCTAATATAATAAATGCGTGACAAATATGTTGACTAATAGTTCTCAAAATTTGTATTTAATTACATTATTATTATTATATGTGAAACATTTTTTATTTATTATTAACATATCTTAATAATGTTAAAAACATATTTTTTAAAAAATATTTTTATTATTCTTATTCTTAAATTTATTTTAAAAAGAAATACATTTTTATAAATTGATAGGTATTATTTAAAAGATCAAAGCTTAAATTTTATTTTTATTTTTTATACTACATTATAAATCATAAAAAGGTTCATAACAAGTTAATTTATTTTAAGCAAAAAATTAAACATACAACAGGTCTTAAATTATCAAGTTACAATTTTCAATATTAACTTAATATGCAAATAAATATGAAATGAGAAAAATATTCATAACACAAAATATCTTAAGAAGTACGATTTTGGCAACTTTTCCCTAATGTCATATACATATCTTACGTGGGAGAAAGACGTATATGAAATATATTAGAGAAACCAGTACCGATATACGACTTTATTTTTGGACAATATTATATGAAACAAAAAATGAAAATAAAACTTTAGAAACTTTAGAGTAGAAAGTATCTTCTATCCAAGAATATAACAGATTTATAGTACTGCTTGCAATTTTGTAATTAAATTTTAGATTAAGATAAGCACGTAGAAATAAGCAAAAATGAGTGTCTGATAAAATGTTATATATTTCTATATCTTTTTCTTTCATGAGAATCATCTATACAAAATATCTATAAGTGAATGTATATAAGATTTTCTAGAATTTTTTTATTTAGATATAAAATATTTTTTTATTTATGTGCATACTTTATGCTGTTTTGTAAGACGCAAATATGTCATCTCTTTTTTTTTTTAGGGTTTTCTATAAATACACGATTGCCTTCAACTCCGATAAAGCTATTTGACACTATAAAAATTAAGCTAGCTTATGATCTGTTTTATAGGTGTGCTGATCATTACGCTACACTTGTTTTTAGCTGATTTTGTATAGAAACAAACGACAAATATATAAATGAGTTCTTACTTCTTTAATATCTGAACAGATCATGTTTATGTCATTATTAATAAAGTGCAATAGTTTTTGAGAAATAGGGAGGTGTCTCTTTAGAAGACCTATACGTCAGTATTGGCGACTTATATATTCATAGAAAAGATTTTAAAACAGAGAAGAATTAAGAATTACTTGAAAAATGAATTTCTCCTTTTTTGTTTTCATTTCTTAAATCAAAATGAAGAGATAATGTTTCGTTTCATAAAAAACACAAAAATCTTGGATATAAATTGAAAAATTAAAAAGAATTAAATTCTGTAGTAAAAAAAATAACAAAAATTATCTTATGTTTTTCTTTTCCATTTTCTGATACTTAGAATTTATATCTAGAGACATTCTTTTTTTCTCTTTTTCTCTTTTTTTCTCTCTTTGTATCTAATGTTTTATATTTTTCAATCGTGTTAAGTATTCGTAGATTATTACGATATTTTCCAAACATTATTTATATCAATCATATACAGGATATCCCGAAATTTGAATGTAATATTATTGTAGCCTGAAGCTTCGAGAAAAATTAAATTAATAAAAGTGTAACCCATTTTTTCATAAAGTAGGTTTTTTAAGTATAAACGATTGAAGTTTGATTAACCATAAACATTGGTTAAAAAGTAATCTGTCTGCGTGTCATAGTGTGAGTACAGGCGGCAATGTTTTATTTAATATCTAATATCATTGCATGCACGTCACATAGATGACTTTTTAATCAATGCCTCGATCAACGCTTATGATTAATAAAACTTTAAACGTTTATACTTAAAAAAAAAACTGCTTCACGGAAAAAATAACTTATACTTTTATTACTTAATCTTTCACGAAGTTTCACGCTGCAATAATATTATCCTTGAATTTCGAGATGCTTTGTATAAGTGAAAGAGTGTGACTAGATCTCTGCACGAGAATTGTCACGTACGGTTTGATTGGACGTTTCAATACGAGACATTTTGTATTCATAAACGAGTTGATTCTGACTTTCACAATTTTTTACACCATAGTCAGATCGCAGTCGAGAGTTTCCCAGTTTTGCTGCAATACATTAGCAATGATTTCCGCAGCCGATCGGCGCGGCGTAGCGATGCGCTCGTGAGAGCGAAAGTGCTCAACAATTGCGACGTGCATTCCGTGATTGTAGTAAGGCTATTGCAAGGTGGTAAATTGCGCATTGCTCATCCCCGACTGCAAACCATGCGCATACGCTTTCTCGATCGAATGATTGCGATCAATATTGAAGACAACAAAGAGAAAACAAATTTCAGTGTATATTCTCTCAATCTACAAAAGAAAAATGACAATCATCAGAAAAACTAATCGTATGGAGAAAATAAGATTAAGTATATCCGTTTATATTTCGCGTGTACTGTTTTCCAACATACAAATCTTGTTTCAAGATGAAACAGATCAGAACAATATTTCTGCTCAATCAAATAATGATTACTTACCGACTACTTTTGGATATTTTGTTTAAAATAAGGAATATGAAACATAAAAGTGAAATTAAAAGCTCGTAATAAATATAAAAAACGAATTGTACGTAGGTATTTCTATTAATAATTATTATAGATAATTACTTTTTTTGAATTTATTTTAATGTAATTACATTTGCATTTAATAATAATCTAAATAGCAATAATTTGACGAAGGCTCGGGCTTTGTTCGATATTATCATACTTTTCGTTTACCTCAAGGGAAAACGTGTGCTTTCTCTTATCGTTGAAGACTGATTCATGGCTTTCGTAATGCTTTATTATCGTCGTAAGTAACGTCATACCGAAGGAGATAAGTCGAAAACCGACAATATCACGTTAGAAACCGAAAAAATATGAGAATCGCAAAAATACCTTTCTTAACGGCAATGAAAATCTTTTGTCTCGTGTTTAGTTTTCCTTTTTTTTCCTCAGGATCTCTTTCAGTTTCCCAGAACAGAAAAGGCATAGAATAAAATTCTAAAAAGGGATTCACAAGAAGGTCGTACGTAGTTTGGATTTACTATTGTGTACTCGCTGTAAAGATTCCTACGTTCGAAATTTATCCGTCTGGCTATTATAGAAAATATCACGGTACCTGGCTCGGCGATAGAAAGAGGCGGCTTCCTGAAAAACTCTAAGGAATACCTGTCTTCCCCGGCTACCACCTGCTCTCTCTCGTCGCTATAAGACCTTCATGAACATATGCCGTATCTGGTGAACAATATTCTCGAGCAGCTTGCACGTTCCAGAATGGTAGCATGGATCCCGTCTGCCCTTAGATTCTTGCGCATAACGTTTGGCAATCGCTTCGTTGCTTTGTCTTCATCGTTAACTTATCGTTAAACGCACAATTTCTAAGAAAACCGGCAACCGATAATGTTCTTAAGAAACACTGAGAAAAATTTCTCATTATACTACATCTAGTGATTGAATTTTTTATTATTTCAATCATAATATTTGATAGATTTAACTATAAATTTATACCTTGCTGATTGAATCTATCTTTCCAATTTATGCAATCAGATTTTTGCCTATATATATATATTAATCATATATTATCGTTATTTGTCGAAGCTGTTGATGATCGTGTATTTTGTGCACGAAAGTGTACAAAATAAGTTTTCGACATTACTTCCTTGAGCTGTTTACGAGAAGGAAACGTATCGCTGCTTCCTCGCGTCATAATGAAATGCTTAGTCATTCGCGTTCGTAAATATGCAATATCTTGAGTCTTAAAGAGATCGAAGTAAATTTATTCTTTATTCAAAAAAACTTCGAGCACGTCTCTCTTCGATATCGATGAAAGATAAACGATGTCGAAGTAATATCGTCGATGTATCGTGATGTTTCAATTCAGATGGACTTCATTCTTTGTTCAAATTGATTTATGCTCATGATTAAAGATAATATCGGTAATTTATTATAGTTTACGCGATTCGTCCAGATATGCCATGTTTCAAGGTAAAGTAAGTCTGTTTCTTCGTTCAAACGAAAACTTTCGAGAACCGTTTCTCTTCTCGACGTCAACAGAATCAACGTGTATGGTACATAGATTGCGATACATTGGCAAAGTTATCTTCAACTCTGTCACAATCTGCGAACTATATTGAAAACAAATTTATGGAATATATCATAACCTCGTATCATAGAAATTGGGAAGAAAATTATTTTTTTTTCAGAACATAAAGAGCTTTAAACACGTTGCTTCAGCGTTCAAGAAACAGACTAGTCAGAAACAAAAAAGCACACAATCGTAATTTATTATAGATGCGATGATGTTATGTTCAAGAAGAGAAGAAAAAAGACACGCAGTTTATCGCGATGATATTATATTTCTCTGGATGGATGGTCGAAAGAGCACACCGTGCAATTCTGACGAAGCAGAGAAGAAAGAGAAACTGGAAAATAAATAGACTGCAGAAAGCACATATGAGACACACATTAAAGATATTCAAGAACAATAGTGCAATCTACAAGGCGTCCCTAAATTCAAAATACTGTAGCAAAAAAGTTTTTGAAAAATTAGGTAAAAAAAGTTATTTGTAAATTTTCGTTTTAAGCAATAGTTTCTAAGATATAAGGATTTAAATATCAATTACAGTTACAAGCTACGTTTAGATAATCATCTGTGAGTGAACGCACTCACTAATACTACGCACGCGATTCATGGATATGTGGCCATCTAAACATAATCTGTATGTTGATATCATATTTAAACTTTTTAGTTCTCTCAAAAATATTAAAAATACAAATTTAACGACTTTTTTACATACTTAATTTTTCAAGAATTATCTTGCTGTAATATTTTGAGTTGTGAATTTTGACCCTGTAGTGTATTACAAGATTTCGTGCATTGCATCTAATTAAGATGGTCATTTTAGAAATTACGAAACATTCAAGTCTGTACTTTAATTTTCTGATTGTCTGATGTTATATAGTGAAAGTTACATAAAAGTACAACGTACAACATTAATTAAGCAATTAATTATAAAACGTGATTGAAATTATTGCTAATTGAAATGAATTTTTATTATACAAACACCAAGAAGAAAAGATTATTTTATAAAATTTATTACGTACATGTTATAATATACAGGATGACCCGAATTTAAATGATCAACTTTTGGGAGTGTAAAGAATCGATAAATTAAAAAAAAAGTCCTTCATAGATGTGCTTCGTTTCATCGAAAAAAATCGCAGAGATAAAATGTTTTTTTTTTAATTTTATTTTCAAAGCGGAATATTATTGTTTTCATACACTTCAGCGATAATATTTTAGAGGCAGTGCAAGAGTAAAGAGGAACGTTATCGATCGGAATCATTACGTTGACCAGATCAATGTGTGGCTGCAACACAACTCCGTACAAAATGCTATGCGTGCATTGCTGTAAGAGCCCAACATTTTAAACAATATCTGCATTAAGCAAGTGACAACGTGAATAAATAAGTGTGAATGAATAAGTAATAAATAAGTACAAAAATGAAAACTCAATTTTTTTAGTTAGAAATGGCATAGTATTCAATATTGAAAGACTCATATTTTAAGCTACTTTACGATGTTCTGAAAGCATTTTTTCATCATCAATTCAATTTGTGCTAAAAATGTCTAGACATTCGAACTGCATTATGTCTTTTAATTAGAGACAAACAAAATGCATTTGTTTAATATTATATAGTTTAGCAATTTTGTTAAATATTTTACATCTTATTGATTACATTTTATTGGCAAATTGTTATTTTCTGTAATTTCCTTGTAGCTTTTTTTCGTTTTCTGAAATTATAAATTTTGAAAAAAGGCATTTTGAAAGTTTGCTCCTCAATTGAAACGAGTAAAGATAATGAAAAATTACAAACTAACAAAAAATTAATAAATTTTTTTGTAGAGTCCTTTAATTGAACAATTTAAAAATATATGTGATAATAACATAAATATACAGGCAATAGGAGCCTGATTATCAATTAGCGCAATTTTTCTTAAAATATTAAATATATAAATCTTGACTTTAAACGTTTCCACTCATAGTTTGAGTCTTCATCAGCAATCTTTCTCCCTAACAGAACGGTTGAAGTTTATTTTTCTTCTCAAAAAATTAAACCGTTGTAATTGTTGTGAAGTAAGTCACAAACGTAGTTAGAAAGCTGGCTAAAATTATTTAAATGATTAAATTATTGTAAGTATAAATATGAAAATTAATAATCACCTCACATTGTCGACGTCTCTACATTGAACAATAAATATGTCGTATGCAACATTTTGTACATCGTTAATGTGTTAAAAATTATCGTCAATTTTAAAATACTACTGGGAGAACAATTTATGTCTTGTCATTTTGATAGTCGGTTGAATATTGATTGCTAAACAAGTAACATAGCGGTCAATTTGAAAACAAACAAACTATAGTTTATGACAAGTATTATATTATGAATAAATCTTATAGTTTATTAAGAATCTCAATGTAAGTATACGTATCATGTTATAAATTCATGTTATAAATTTAGCTCATTGATTTGTCGATTAATGCATCATCTCCAATATTTTGTTTGTTATGATAATTCTCTACATCCAGAATCTCTACATTTTGCTAATCAAAGTCATGATCGTTTTGCAACCTATGATCTGTAATCACCGAATAAGTGGATGTTTGACTATGGATATGCTTTTGTTCAGAAAGTTTGCTTTTTAATTTTCTCCCTGTTTGTCCCACATAGGAAGCATCGCAATCACAACAATTGATCTTGATTGAGATTGAGACCACATTCCTTTTTAATTCATTATTTAAAGAATCTTTATCAACCTTAATAAATTGATTCAACTTGTTCAAACTAAAAAAAGAAATTTTTTGGAAAACATCATTAATTATATTCTTTATTCGATATCTCTTCTAAATGGTATGAAAAATCATTTAACTCGTTCTTTAAGTAAGTTATTATTTGATCTTTTAGTAAAACAAGAATTCAATTTATTTATTAATGTTTTAATTCTTGCATTAATAATATCGAATATAAAATCCAATGAATAATCGTTTTTCAAAAGTATCTTTACAACAAATTCAAGATTCTTTTTGTGAAATTGTGGACGTGAGATATAAAAAACTCTGCTAAATTGAATATTATGCTTCTTTTACGAAATTGCTGAGACAAAAAATTCAAAAATCGTTCCAAAACATTGGTTTTGATACCAATCAAATATGAGTTATTTTTTTAAATTATGGTTATAGCCCAAAAATTGATAGAATTATCACCCAATTCCAAAGTGAATTGTAACCTTGGATGGAATAAATTAAATTTTTCAAGAATAGAATCGATTTTAGAATTCGGTAAACAAAGAACGATATATCTATAATAAAATGGCACATGATATTGAATTTTGCTCCAACTGTTGTGTTAGGGGAAAAGCTTGCTGAAAACTCAAACCAATGAGTGGAAACGTTCAAGGTCAAGGTTATATATTCAATATTAAAAGGAGTAAGGAAAAATTTTTTAATTAATTTTATTTTAAAATTATTATTGTGATTTATTTTAATTTGCTCATGATGCAATAATAATAAATATTTTGCACGTTTTATATGTTTGATAGAATACACTATGCAACTTCAAATTTTAATAAAACTTCAAAATTTCTGTTAACTTGATTCCGCTGTAAGCTGTATCTTATAGGTAATTATTTTCTTTATTAGAAAGAACCGAGAAACAAATGATGACAGATTTTACATGCATGAATTTTTCCAATAAATTTTTCTATCCTTGGGAAAAAATCCGCAGAAAAATAAGAAAAATACGGTTTTTTCCGTTCTTTTAGAACAATAAATGACATTTTATGTAGTGTATTGCAGTATATAATTTTAGCGATTGTATCATAATTTCAGTGTAAGACGTATTCATTATTAAAGAATAGAAAATTTTTTACTTAACACGGAACGCTATATGAAAAATTAATATGTTAAATGTTTGAATCATTTCTCATGTTGTATTTTTGCACAAACGTTTTATTACACGTGCCAATTGGCATGTGGAATTGAAGGGAGTCGGAGAATGCCGACTAGCTTTAACTATACGTTCACGGAAATGGCGGAGAGTTTGCATTTATTTTGCAGTTGTACCTATTTTTTTCTAAACTCGTCATAGTGAGTTCCGCTTGCACGACATTTGCATTATCACGTACACTGTACGTGTTAATATAAATGCAAATGATGAATGTTTGCATGATCGACGTTGGTGAGTCGATCATATAACCGAGTCACTTATTCTATTTATTTATCGTGCATAAACGACGAACATTAAAGCGTCCAAGAACAGCAAGCCGTGTGCATCGTGTGAATATACATATACGCATCCAATGTAAGGCCGCGAAGATTTTCGTTTCTTTTTTGAATTTCATTAAGAATCAAATATACGTTGAGAAACATTTTTATATAGTGTTTAAAACATTAAAAATTTTTCTGATAGATCGTTACGATTAATAATAATCTTATAAATTAAATCTGATCAATTTGAAAAACTTTTATTGCGAAAAATATTACTAATTTATCTTTGTATTTTAATAAAATATTATTAATTTAATTTGCAAGGTTATTATTATTATTAGGTATTATTATTTTAGTTTGATTGTATTACAAGTCCAAAAGTAATAGGTACATTTTTACTGCGACGCGCAGTTACATATATATATCTGAAATAAATGTAATATTTAAAATAAATTACAATATATATAGAATTATTGTATTCAAATATCTATAACTTTGATCATTTAGTTAACTGATTTATTCATATAAAAGTCTTGTTTCTAACTTATTATCTGTTATTTAAATCTAATCTCTTTATCTTTTATAAAATAGAGGTTTTATAATTGTGCGGTATCTGAACTTCGCGACAATCTCATTTAAAAAATCAAACACGTTCGCATTAAATGCTTTTGTGTAATTAATTATCACGAAGAATAGGCACACGTATTGCGTTACATTGACCTTCGCATTTGTTTATGACATTTATTGCCGATCGTCGTGTTTTCTCTTTCATGAATCGTGTATAAATATTATTAAAAAATATCGTACCATTTTTCTCTCGCGCGCAAAATATCGAATTTTTCACGACATTGGAAGCTGCAAAACAACGTAATTCAACGCAGTTGTTCAAATAGAAAAGTAATAATTTTATTACCATCTTTATGCAAAATGTCCTACAGGGTGTCCTAAAACTAATGGTACAACCGAAAATGGATGATTCAGACGATTCTACACAAAAAATAATTAAACATAAATCTAACTTTTTTAAACAAAATTTTGTTTTTCAAGAAAAACTTTGAATATCTGTCATGAATATGCGATCACATTAAATTTATTGTATATCAAAATGATATTGCGCAAAAATATTGTCAAACAATTGAAAGTAAATGATCATGATATTTTTCGAGTATTATTAAATGCTTGTTACTTAATTCGTGATATTGTGTGTACTCCAGTTTCAGTTTCAAGAAATGACTAGTAATCGGCGCGCAATTTGCATAAATTGGAAATTGTAAAAATTCACACAAAAATATTATTAGATATTCGCTTTAGGCCGAATAAGGCTTTCTTCACTTAGTCACGTATCGATGGATTCTTCAATTGTCATTGAAAATTTAATTGTGAAAAGTATTGACACAAAAATACAAAGGACATATATTTATGGAAGATATATAACGAGCAATAATTTTCAACAATTTTTATGATAACAAAATAAAATTCTTAATCTTATTTTATTATATTCTTTTGATATTTGTAATAATTGGATTTAAAATCATAAATACGTGCACGTTAAAGTGTATGTATACTCAACGAATATACAAAATTATTTTTCTGAAAAATAAAGCTTCGTATAAAGAAGTTTTATTCTACGTTTTCAATTGATTTTTTTCATGTAGGATCATTTCCTTACAGCTTATATTACAAGTTCTGGAACACCGTGCATAAGCGTTTCGCACAGAGAAAAGATAATTTCGTTATCTAAAAATTTAATTACAATAGACCTGAAAATAATTTCGTTGGATCATCAAAATAATTATGTACGACTCAAACTAGTTGTTAGAATGTCAAAACTTTTTGCAACATTGCTCATCATGCTTGAGATTGCTACGTAATTATTTAGATGGTCCAACACAATTATTTTCAAATCTGTATCTAGCTAAATTTTTCTAAATACTTAAACAAAATCATTCTTTTCGTGCAGGGTTGCTAAGCGAAAGAATTGCGTCGCAAGCTTGATCGAAGAAGCTTGAAGATTCGAGCATCAGGAAAATTACGAAAGGTGATACATCGAAGATCGTCGATGACACTCGCTGTGTCGCAAGACAAGTAAATATTTCATTCCAGTGACGATACAACAGCGTTTTGCAACGTCGATTTGAATAAAGACGCGCCGCGAAAAAAAAAGCAGAAGAAATACAATACATCCGGAATAGCAAGTTATACGTCTACAGAAACGTACTCTCTCTGCTCTAAGATTAATCTCCTCTAATCGAGGCACACGAATTCGTTTTATTCAAATATACAGACGACGTAATTATATCTATTCTATTTATAGAGCCAGGTGTGCGATCAAGACGTGATAATGACCAAAAACGTAATATACGAGAAATAAGTTATGTTCATCAAATGAAAAACGTACTCTTTCGATTGTGACCTTTTTCAAGCGATATATTCAAACATCTCGAGCGCAGATTTAATCGCCACTTTAATCGGCACTTTGCCATGGATTACAATGTATAATAATCATCCAGTAATGATGGAAGATGTATGTTTATCATTGCAAAACATTAGATATTAATGAACACATCAATGTGGTCTCGGAATTATTTAAAATTAGTAAAAACCATTCGTCGATCTTTGAACAAAGACAAACAATGAAATATCCCATTTAAGATAGATTTAATTCCAGTATTAATTTTAAGAGAATTATCTGGAATTTTTAGGAAATTAAATAATTCGAAATTTCTCAAGAATCACAAAGACAGTAGCCTCATTTCGTAATTTTTTCGTTAATAATAACACTTTAATCTAACTAATTTAACTTTAAATTTAACATCCTGTATGAAATAGAAATTTTGTAACTTTGGTAACCTTCGCAACGATCTTATTTTAAATAAACGCGGCCGCATTGTGTGCATTCAGAGCTGCGTTCGGAAATGATACTTCCGTGTATCATTTTATCCATGTTCACCCTATGTTAAACAAGGATACATGGGGGCACTCGGATAAGATTTCCAAATAAATACAAACTAGAACGACAATCGCTTACTAACAATAAGCGCTCAGTGACGATTGTTCTGAATCCACCCATTAATTCTTAAACGATCACAACGTATCGATATATTATACATAGACATAACATACCCTCAACCCAATTCGATTGTTTTATAACTTTTATAAACATGATCATACTGTAAACATTGTTTTCAATCAAAACGCTAGATATTAGCGAAGGAACA
>Ga0157367_1000904_pt1 | contig 13523 bp, 11 predicted proteins | sample AttbisABBM2_FD_113142 | JGI IMG/M metagenome (GOLD analysis project Ga0157367, IMG submission 113142) | Fungus gardens microbial communities from leaf cutter ant in Botucatu, State of São Paulo, Brazil - Atta bisphaerica ABBM2 | ecosystem: Host-associated > Fungi > Mycelium > Unclassified ...
GGGAGAGAGGGGGGAGGGGAGAGAGAGAGAGAGAGAGAGAGAGAGAGAGAGAGAGAGAGAGAGAGAGAGAGAAGGGGGAGGAGGGAGGGAGAGGCACGCGTTGGCGTTTATTAGTGTCCAATTGTAACGAGGAGAGTTGCGTGGGGGCAGCGCGAAAGCGAGCGCGTGAACTCGCTCATTTGCGTGTCTGTTAATTTGTCGCGTTGTGTGCGCGCCGTGCCGCACGGAGAGTTGCCGTCGACACGACGTGACGGACAGAGAGGAAAATTAGCTCTTTGTGTATGAGTGCCACCAACTGTTGGATCGCGCGTACTGCCAGGAGGATGCCGACGATGACGACGACGACGATGATGATGATGACAACGCGTCATGCGGATAATTATCTCTAATAATCTTCGAATCGCTCGAGTCAACTCAACAAAAAAATTTCGTTCCCGAAGTGCGAAGAGTAAACAGAGAAAATATTGAAAAAAAAAGATACAATCGAAACGGAAGGATTACATAGTTGATTGTTGTCGCACGTATTGTCACAGGCATTATTTTATAGGCTGTCGCGCGCAACGCAACGCGATAAGTTTACGCACGCGAATAATCCGACGCGAATAAACTGCGGTAATACGCTTCGCGCGTAACCTGCCGTTGCTCGTCGTCGAATTAATCGTAATAACCGACGCATTTAGCCGCGATATACAAATCTCGCGGCTTCAATAGTCGCCACCACCACCATCACCACCACCGCCGCCGCCGCCGCCGCCGCCGCCATCTCCTCCCTCATCGTCACCCCCACTCGCCCCTTACCCACCCTATTCCACGTCATTCCTGTACCGCACTTGCTCGCGCGCGCTGCATATGATTACCATGCAAATACGGCCGACAAAACCCGCGTAAAACCACTTTCTCTCTCTCTCTCTCTCTCTCTCTCTCTTTCTCACACCCCCTCCGTCATCGCAACCTCACCCTTCCCGACTTTATTCCTCCCTCGTTCGTGCGATCCGGTCAACCCCCTTCTCCTCCCAAAGCGACCGCCATCCGGTCACATATGCAAAACGTGCCACTATTATAATAACATTACGCCGATGAACCTTCCATTGAACGCATGCATGCATCGCCTCACTAATTATACACCGGGTGGCGCGATTCGCGCGGATTCACGACGCGATACGAAGGCTTAAATATAATCGTTTTTGACTTCGACTATGCTCAACGCGTGTATTTTTCTGCACCCTTTTTTTTTTGAGCTGGGAGGAGGGCTTTTATTTTTCTATATCCATATATGCTCCCGAATGCGCGCGAGTGGGAGGTCGAGCTCACTCCGATTTGTTTTCATGACAATCACGAAACCGTCAGCACACTGCCCACGCAAGCGGCGGTGACTGCTCTCTTTTTTTTTGTTTTTTATCGGCGAAATAGTGTCGTAATTTTCATGACGATCCGCCACTGCCCGCGTTGTGCCCCGGCACATACAACTAAATATTGTTGATGTCTCTTTTTTGCGCTAACAACGTTCGCGTGGATGGAGTAACGAGTGGTCCTTGTTTTTTATTTCCACCGACACCTGCCCGCTGTGTGCGCAGCCCCGATTTTTATCGGCGTGCCGGCCACTAATCATTTTGTTTTTAACAGAGCGACAGGTCATCTCGCCGTTTCGCCCATCCTCTTTCCCCATTACTAACTTTTCGCATTTTCCTGAATGCCGAATTACGTCAGTGCGTTAAGGGAATAGTAAACAAAACTTTTGTTGAAACAAAAATAGTAAACTTACACTTTTCCGAGAAATATACGGATCATAGGATTTAGAAAGGACGTATCAAATAGGATAAAATAAACTAATCTTTATTATCGTATTTATATATTTATTTGTTCAATTTTCTCATTTGACGCCCCTTATAAATTGCTTAATCTTGAGATATTTACAATCGTTTCACATCTGCCATTTTGCTCTTACGGAGTAGTAGAAAAATATCACGGTATACTTAAGACTTGTTATTTACAAAATGTACAGATAAGAGACATGAATAATCACAATCAAAGAGCGATCGTGCACGCCAAGCGAAACGGATCACAATCTGGCGATATGTAAAAAAAAATGCGAAACAATCGGCAATAAAGGTGTAAACACAACTTTTTCGTTCCAAATGTTAACTTGCGAAATTTAATGAATTAAAGTCAATATTATTTGTGTACGGTTTGTACCTCCAATCTATTTTTATGATTTATATCTTTTGAGCCACTGAATATCTTTATATATTCAATATTATTTCATAGCATTGTGTTTCACGGTAAATTATCTAATAAAAAAAAAAGCTATAAAAATGTTATATTGAGAAGAAAATACTTCTCTGTCAAATTTTCTAGATTTAAAATGATCTCGTTGTGTGTGTGTAATGTTGTCATGTTCTTTAAATTTTCATGTTTATTTACATTATAATGCAGTCTTCAATGTACTTTCCAAATTTTGATACAAATTTTGATAATTATTAAAATCTGGAAAAATACCGAATCTTTTGTCCGTTTGGCTCGGCTATTGCGTCGACGATCTCACTTTTTTTGTCAACGAGCGAATAACAACAGTGATAACAAAGAGAACCAACAACGGTATCACATCATCCGTCGTAACGTCATCCATCGAGTGCCGAAAGAATTGTCGGCGAACGCTCCGTTTCCATGGAATGGCCAATAGATAGCCTCTCGACTTCGTACGTCTCATACGTATACGATTTCGTAAACGGTGGCTTTCTTGTCACCGGAACCAGTAACGATATATTTGTCATCCGTCGATATATCGCAACTAAGCACGGACGAGGATTCCTTCGCCTGTAAATATAATCGACAAACATATCGCCGAGTGAGCATACGATAACAGTTATAACTACACGCTGCTTGTGAAGCAAGAGAAAAAGGAAGAAAAAGAGAAAACGAGAAAAAAGATGAAAGAAAAAAGACACAAAATATTGTAAAAATTCGGGTGTTGGGAATGTTGTTTTATGAAACGTCATTAAACGGAAAAAGCATAAACATATTTACGAGCCGCCTCATAGGTATCTATTATTATTATTATTGTTGTTGTTGTGTTGTGTGTGCCACTTCGAATTCCGCTCGATAACGAAATCGCGCGTTCAGCGCGTATCCGAACGATTATTCATAAGCATTATAAATCAACATTTTTTTTTGCTTATCGAGTCACGACTCGATAGCTCGTTTATATCGCGTAATTATAGAGTGTTCCTTAATGAACTGTTTCGCGATCGTCTTCGACGCCTCGTCTCGCCGTCTTGTCTCACGCGCGTAACACCGTACTTATTCTCCGCGTGAAAGGTGCGAACGTAATTTGTGTAATTTGCACGCCGAGCTTGTAATAAAACGTAGATGGCTTCGGAATTTAAATGTCAAAAGATGCATTCTTTCGTTCGTATCTTTTTAATATTTTCGAAATACTTTCTGACTTGTGCGATAATAATTAAATCGGTCCGATAAATTAAGTGCTCGATTCTCTTCTATCTTGCGATTTTTTATTCTAATAAAAATGGTTATAATATTAATATTAATATTTAAACGGTTCTACGTCAATTATATTATATTATATACTCGAGAGCTCCTTTCGCGTTTATCGACGACAGAATGAAACAATGAAGAGAGAGATTATATAACTTAATTAGTACACCAACCTGGAATATCGAAGCTCCATAAGGTGTCCGCCAAGCATTCAGCAGATTATCTTTCCCTGTAGAGACGAACCATTTGCCGCATGAGGCAAACCTCAGCGACAATACGCAAGAGTCGTGCAGGTGTAGCTGATACTTGTCTGCTTTCGTGGCGTGTAACACTTCGACGTTTGAATTCTCCATTCCAACTGCCAACCATTCACCAGTGGGACAAAAACCAAGGGAAAATATTTGCGAATTAAAATCATGTTGTTGCAGTTGTCTGCCTTCTCGTAGATCCCAGGAACGAACGGTATTGTCGAGACCTCCTGTCCAAAGCTTCGAGCCATCGGCAGAAATGTCGATGCACGACGCTCCATCCGTATGACCTTGGAATTGTCTGACTAAAGTCTGATTCTGTAAATCCCATACTGCGATATTGCCATCGCTGCAACAGCTGAAGCAAACTTTTGAGTCAGGCGAGATGGCTAGGGCGTAACACGCCGGCGCTGAGGACGTCAATTCCGCTTTGATTCTCGGTGTTGGACTAGCCAAATCCCAGATGCTAAGTTGACTGGCTTCACCGCCGACTATTAATGTTCTACCGTCCGGAAGTAACTTTACCGACCTGCGTCAGAGAGAAGCGCGGAACGAGACCGCTTTTAGCATGCCGTTTGTGTTTATTCCCAACGCTTCTCGCGCCTTTCAACATTCGTTTCGATCGCTCTTACTGACCTGATGTAATTGTCGCGTTGTAAGCAGTCTAGTTGCGAAACAGGTTTCACCTCGTTCATTCCTGCTTGGCCGATATCCCAAACTTTGACACAGCCCTTACCACCGGTATAAACAAACTTGGTTGGGTTTGAAATGGTTACTGCGCAGACTACTTCGCCGTGATCGAGGGTACTAATTTGACGCGCAACGCGTGGTATTCCTGGACCCATAAGAGCGTCCTGCGGGAACGGTACTGGCTGAATCTGCCCATCGCTCAACACTTGGTAGCTGTACGCACTGTGAAATCCCGTCCGGTAACGATCACGATAAGTTTCTTCAGATCAATTTGTATAGTTGAAATTTTATTTCAAACAAGTTTAATTGATTAATTTTACTCGTGATTCAATTTTAAAGGCAACTATCTAATATCTGACTCTCAATTAATTTTATCTTATTTTTTTACACCGTTCGATCACTATCATCAGTGACTTAATGAAGAGATATAAGATTATAATAAATAATCGAAATTCTCGCTGAGCGATACGAATGTCGCTGGACTTTTGAATTCAAATAGAGATCTTCAAGTAAGAGATGATTGATTCACTTTTTTTTCAGGATTTAGATTGTTTAAGAATGAGATAGATGCGATATCAAATATGATCCCAGATCTCTTACTTGAGGATCTCTAGTATCAGAAAATTTGGTCGAGTATGAGGTTTTGAAATTTGGGTACTCACGGTTTTCCCCCTTGGGTCCCAACGGGATTCCTGAGAGCCGTGTGTGGATCGTACAGTTGTTGCAAAACGGCGGGCGGTCGCGATGGTGGATAACCGTTATACGCAGCTATCACATCAACATGTGAATGTTGGCCGTGCGCTACCGGCGCGAGATTATGCGGCGGAGGCAAACCGGGCGGTGGATAATGCAATGAACTAGGATAAGGTACCGCAGATGGTGCTACCGAGCCGGATGGCATCGGCGGGCCTTGCGATAGCTTACCCGAGTTCGGTTTTATACTACCGATTGCCGCCACCGTTGATCCCGACGTCGGTGTGAACGACTTTGAAATCGGCGTCGTTGGTTTCTCGCGGTCCTCCATCTTTTTGGTAGACGGTGTACTCGCGTTACTGCTGGTGCCGCTTCTAGGTGAATGCGGTGCCATGTCCTTCTTTCCTACGGTTTGCACGCCGGCCGCACCCATTGACGGCACCACGGAAGAAACAGCCTTGTCGAGGCCGTTTTCGCGTGGCGACGTCACACCATTCATCACTGGACTAGGCGGTCCATCGCTCGCATCGTCCACAACTAAATCCTGATCGCTCTTCTCACCATCACTTTGTACCGAGGAACATCTCACAGAACTCTGTACCGATAATTGGATGCGATTAAGCTTGTCATCTCTCAAGTAATGATTTTTTTCATCCGCTTATAGCGTGCTCGCGAAAAAACGATTAAAAAAACATTGATTTTAATCTTTAATTCTCCAGAAGAACATTAGTGAAAATGGAAAGGCAAAACTTTTTGCGCAAGAAAATTGTTAAGTAAGAGAAGTCGAGAACGTTATTCGAACGTTATAGCGACTGCTTGATATTATCTCTTAACTCTTGAGAATGTAATTATTTTGAGGTTTTTGTAAATTGTAAACTATCATTTTGTATAGACATTATTCGAAAATAAAAAAGCGTCATAATATTTTTTTTTTAAGTACAATCATAAGTACAATCATTTTTTAAGTACAATAATAAAGCTACTTAACGTGCTTATTATGTGATTAATTTTTGTTTCGTTTCTTTTGTTTCGTTCTGATTTTTGTTTAGAAAACTGTAATTGAATTCGCATCCATATAATATTCTCAAATATTAATAATTCAGGAAACAATCAATAATATGCAATGTTGTTAAAAATGGTTTTAATTAGGATGTAAAAACATTTCAAATAATTATTTATATTAAAAAATCAGGTGATTATTTCTGGATTAAAGATTAATCACTAATGTCCACTTTACAATGTAAATTAACTTGTAACTCGATTCAATTATTTACTCTTTACATTCTTTTTTTAATTCTTAGTAATCAGAAAAAAAGTACATTAAATTAAGATTAAAGTTAATCTTGATTTAATCTATTAAGAAACGGATATAAATAATTATGCTGTAGCTATTATCGTTTTATATTGAGGATTGAAAAAGAAGTGCTCTTCGCGATTAATGATCACATATACAGTTTATTGCACGGACCGGCAGAAACTAACGCGAATGATATAATCTTTTTGTTATTAAGCACTTACATGTACCGTGTCCTTACACGTCTCGAGTTCCTTCTTCATCTTCTTCATTGGATGCAACGGATGATCGTGGTGGTTCTGCGAGTGATGAGAATGGTGAGTCGGCTCTTGCGGCGTACGCGCTCGGTTGTATTTATCAGCCGGCGATATCGAGCCCCGCTGTAAAACACACGCGGTGTAGCGCCACTTTATTAGGGCGATCATAAATAATTGCCCGAGTACATTTACGTGTACTCGATCGACTGCGAGGAACATCAAGCAGATCATAATCACACGGCGGGATTGTCGATATTTTCTAACTGCCATGATGTAAAAAGATAGGTGTAATATTCCCGTGGATGTTCAGCAGGAGAGTGAATTTGAGATCAAGGGACCAAATTTGATTGGCTGTTCCAGTATGCTAGCACTATACACTCAGGAAAGTGAATTTGGGATCAAATTTGATTGACTGTTTTCAGTCATTGCTAATGTACGATGTTAAGACGAGAACGTAGAATTTTTCATAACATATAATGCATAATGTAAAATGAACTAACCAAAGTCCTTCATTTCTTTTCTTTCCATGAAATAAAAGGCTCCGATTGCTTGATTTTCTTATGAGAAGGTCTGTACTCCGGCTTTATACCTTTCGAGGTTTTTTCTACTAATAAGCTATTACTAGCTTTATGGTAAGGCTTAAGTTACTAGTTTTAAGTCAGCGAAAAATTGACCGAGTCGATTATTCTTCTCACATTCGATTGTGTTGTTCACATTCAATTTTTTATGTCCTTCTTTTTACATTATACCAACTATGACGCTCGATAGGGAAACCTCTCCTCAAAGATAGACATTCCCGTTCGCGATACGCGGTATATACCAGCGTAAACCGAACACGCGATATGGAATGAAGATACGCGTCGTTCGAACGGGTATATGCGGGTCTCCCCGCACTCCTCTCTTTTCCCGCCGTTAATCTCCCGCGGATATCGTTAATCTCGTTTAACAACAGACACCGCGCGGCAAGTACAGGCTGGAACAACGGATTAGCCACATATTCCCTGCGGCGCCGACGAACGTGACAAAACCGTAATTACCGGCGTCGACGCGGGTTATTATCAATCGTCACGCGAGCGCCCGCGATAATCGATTTCGACTTTACCCTACTATCGCCCACCCCGATATCCGACTCGTTGCGAACGTATTAAAACGGTAACTTCCATCGGTGCGTTGCGTTGCCGATTTTTCATCTGTGACGCTTTTCAATGAAATATCAATTTAACGAGCGACGCGAAGCGTCGGTACACACATACGATAAAATCGCGTCTCTGGCCCTGATGGTATTTTGTAAAATTTATTTGTTTATTTATTTTCTATCTATTAAGCATTATTTATCATGCGCTCCGGAAAAAAACCCTTCAAACGCAGCGGCGATATACATACATTCGAAGATAAATATAGGTGGAGTGGATAAATTACACGTTGTAAATAGCACTCGCAAAACGAATGCAAAAAAAAGTACTCAGAACGAGCCTGCTCGATAATCGTACGCGACAACGTCTGTGCTAATTTACGAATTAGCATAAATTGCGGAGGCGAGCGCGGACGTATAGTGCTCATCGAAAATCCAATGTAAATACAAACGTGCCGGAGAATTCGCGCAGGATCTAATATTAGCGTACACCTCGGTAATAAACCGCGTGAGATTTTCCACGCGGAGGGGAGGACAGAGGCGGAAAAATTGACTCATGTATCGTCGCGCCCACGGAAAGAGCGATTTTGTTGAATGTAAAAATTTAGATACAGATCTAAAAATAATTTTATTGAACCATCAAAATAATCGGTTGTCACAAATTCCTCATCCTACAATTCCACAACATTTCCTGATGCTTTTAGTAATATTTCGAATTTTATACCTATTTTTTATACCTATTTTCGTCCGGATTTAAAAACCATCAAATATTTTATCGAGGGAGCAATTTAACATAGCAAATGACTGTTAATGTTACTGGCACTGTTTGCAATTTATAATTGTTAAGTTCGTAGTACTCCAAAACTATGTAGATGCGATGTACGTATATTAAATTAAACTTCTGTAAAGTCAAGAATTTAATTTTTCAGAACATTTTACAAAATTCCTTAACTTTTCCCTAATTTCTCTGATTTCCAATTTTGTGGTCCTGGAATTATGCAGAGTGTTCAAACTGATTGTTAAACTGTCAAAACTTTTTGCAGCTTGCTCATTACGCTTGAGATTCCTACGTGATTATTCTGAAGGTCCAACAAAATTGTTCACAGATCTGTATATCTGGCTAAATTTTTAAATACTTCAGCAAAATCGTTTTCATGAATGAAAAGCGGAAAGGAAGAGATGCGACGCATTCACGGTCCAGCTGCGAAAGCTGATAATGATTATAAAATGGGCGCATCGATGCGATGAAGCGCCGGCGAGAGGGTGGAGAGGAGAAAAAGAGGCATGAGAATCGGGCCCCGAGAAAGGTGGTACCCCGGCACCAGGGAGGATGAACGAAGCGAGCGAGCTGGAGAGAAGAAAATAGAATAGCGAGAGGCGGAATGAGAGGGCGTCGATGGGCGTTTCGCGGTCCCGCGAAGATTACAGGCTCGGCAAACCCATAATACAAGATACACCCCTTCCTTCTGCCAGACGTTATTCTTTCTCGTCATTCTTTTTACTTCGGCGCGCCGGAGGCCCGCCGGGGCCCACCGGGGCCCGCCGGTTCCCGAGGACGCGTGACTTCTCCTCCAGATAAAGGATGCGTATCCGTTTTTGGAATCTAATCCCTAAATTAAACGACGGTTTATCTTTGTACACATAAGAAACTCCGCTCGAGCAAATTTGTGTCATACGTAATTCACGAGGAAAAAAAGTAACGAGTGCGTGGAGCCTACTTCTCCAGAAGTCTCGCGATCGAGGAAAGAGAAACTGGGGTTACTTTTGAAATTATGCAAATAGTGTTAAAGTGTCGCTGCCATCCTCTTTGTCTCCCATTCTCGTCACTTTTACGCCCCTCCTCGCGCTCATACTCGCGAGCCGGTCGAAAGTATAAATTGCAATATGCAGCACGCACTCGTACGCGAAGTATGCTGAAGCGGCGCTCGTTGCACTCTTGACGCGCGCGCGAGTCAAGTTACACGCGCGTAATGTGCGTGTAATACACGAGGCCACGATAAGTGCCACTCGGTCGAGTGTACATTGTACAAGCTCATACGCGTTTTCACATATATATATATATATATCGTATAACAAAATACACATCGTTTTTGCAAAGCGCGACAAATAATTACCGTAAACGTTTCGTTAATTTTCAGAAAATTCAACAGAAGTTTTCTTCATCTCGTTGTTCGAAATAAAACTGTTTTTCCGCAACGATTCAATATATGGTAAATTTGTAACAAATAGGTAACTTTAATTAACTTTGTGGAACCCTCACAGTATCTCGTGTACATCTATTCAACAATTTTCTATTTTCACTAACCATTGAAATATCGACATATCAATGCAAGCAATTATAGTAGCAATACTACGTGACTGTCGTTTGTTCATTAACAAAATTAGAAGCGATCGTATTCGCAGTCTTTTTAGATTTACGACGATGATTTTTAGTTTCAAGTTAAATAATTAATCGTGATAAAAAATAGAGGAAGGTTACTTACGTGCCTATCTTCCGTCGAACTCAGACCTGAAAATAAACAGATGCGGGTTAGGGGACTGCACGCTATATAATTAAGAAATACGTCTAAGGGTGCGTTCGGGGAACGCTATTAACGTTCTTTGTGTCATTCTGTCTTCACCATTTATTAGACATAAAACAAGGATAGAATAACGTAAATAGCACTAATAGCATTCTCTTCGAATGCATCTTAAATATAGATTTCCATATGAATAGGTTCGCCTTTTTTATCTATCTTTTTTAGAATGTCCGAAGACACGTCCGGGAAATTTTCTAAAGACGGGATAATTATAAGTCCGTCCAGGATTTCCAGGGAATTTTCTCAATATTTTACTTTGATCCTTTTCGCACTATTTTGTATTACTCCTGATTTGCAATGTAATAATATTTAAGCTATAAGAAATTAATCAATCATAGAATGTGAGGAAAATAATCGACTGATCAATTTCTTCACTCTACATTTTTTTGCAGAGAATCTCATTTCAAGAAAGTCAAAATACAATTATCTTTCACTTCTTGAAAAAGAGTGACAATTTTCACACTTTTTAGAATGAATTTTCACTTCAAGAATGAAATCTCATTTTAAAAAAAGATTTTACTCTTTTGAAGTGAAAATTCACTCTAAAAAAAGTAAAAATTGTCACTCTTTTTCAAGAAGTGAAATATTTTCAATTGTTTTCAAAGTTGATTGTATTTTCACTCTCTTTGGAGTGAGATCCCACTGCAAGAAATTTAGAATGTTACATTAAATTAGTATCACTAATGAACAATCAGATGTGAAATAATATTATTCACAGTTGACTGTTATTCCTCACCAGTTTTACTAATCTACACGCATTTTTATATGAATCCAGAAATGCATCACAAGCGCGATCAAAATGTCCGGGGGGGAGGGGGGTTGTAAGTTATATAATCTGTAAATTTAGAACAATCATAAACGTAAATATTTCAATTTAAAAATTAAACAATTCAGTATATTATGTAAACGCGTATGTCTATGCGATATGAACGAAGGAATCTCGCGAGTATATTGAGAACGATCGAATGTCGAGTATCGATAAAATGTTAATAACGTGCTGCGTCGTAAAACGACGGTCAGTAGCTATAGAAGTGGGGTAGAAGGGCAGAGGGGACCCGGATGGCATCCATATAAATGATCTTCATGCATATTTATGTGCGCTTTTCGCTGAAAACCGCCGCTAGCGCGTCCGCTAACAGGGTGACGCAAACACGCTCGCTTCACCGAAAGCGGATACCCGTAATAAAGCGCTTTGAACATTTCCCGGTGAGAGAAAAAGAGGGGTCGTCAAAAGTCTCGCCTATATACATGCATATATACATACAGGAAAAATATACGCGCGCGCGTGCGCGCGCACGCATGCACGCACGCACACACACACAAAATAAATATATATTGTATATGTCTACACTTCTTCCCTCGCTAATCTTCCCTCGTTAACTTTGTGACGATTAGTAGACATATTTTACTTTCTTGCGTAGTTATACGATAAGTCGGGACTGAATATCGAAATAATAAATTTCGTTTTAGCATTCGTATTTCTATTTCATAAAACCGCGTTGTTAAAAACTGTTATATATTTGTATCGATACTAAGGCCCAAATATCAATAATACATAACCGAAATTTTCATATTGGTGTATACATAACTTCCTGATATTATAAGGGATTATATATGATTGAATATTATTGAATGTTAATGTTATCTCATTAATTAGATTTGTAGCGTACTCTCTCTCTCTCACACACACACACACGCGCGCGCGCGCAGAGGAGATTAAACACACGAAATAAGGCATTTGAATTTGGGACTTTACAATTACGATCACATTTTTTAAATTTTAAGCGAAACTTCCTTCAAAAAGTCTCCTTGCATTACGAAAAGGAAAAGAAACTACAATTTCATATATTTGTGTTTTCAATCATATAATATAAAATATAAAGTAAAAATATCATTACAATATCTCTATAATACTGATAGAACATCGAAAAGTTACGTATATCGATGTCATATCTATGTTTATATCAATCGGTTTTACTATTTCAGTCACTGTAGAAAAATTGAAAATATCACCATGCAAACAGTATTTTTTATACTGGTTTAAATCGAACGTGACTAGAGGTCGGAATTTTACTCGAGAGTTTTTCCTTTTTTCCGTTCATCACATTGGATAATAATCATGTCAATCGCGAAAAAAAGAAAGAAAATTCTACAACTGAATTTTACAAAAAAAAAAATATAAGAGATAAAAATTCTGAATTTATCTACGTATCTGTGGATCAAAGATAAAAGAGGCGATTCCGGGTCATTCGGCAATCGGTAGCGATACAAATGTACGACTGCATATCAAAGATATCGGGAGTACAGTCGACTTACCACCATTGCTCTTCAGATCATCCGGTTGACCACGGTGGATTTCGGGCTTGACGAGCATCGACAGAGAATGCGCGGTGGCAGGCGTACCAGGAGCTGTGGGGGGTCCAGTAGTCAGTCCGAGACCAGTCAGCAAAGCCGCGGACGCGGAAGTTGGTACCGGAAGACCGGCAGCTGGCCCCAATCCGGGAAGTCCAGGTAGACCCGGATGAGCCATCGCCGCCCCTGGTGGTATTTGCTGAGCGTGCATTTGCTGAAGGAACCGCGGTATGTCTGGCCTCTGCTGCTGAAACCGCGCATGCAAAATGTCGTTCGTATAAATCGATTTTGTGTATGCTTGTGGATTTATTACACGTGTGAAGATTCCCAAGAAACGCGATTATTAGAGAGTAGTGGGTTATGAAATTGAGAGCTTGTAGAAAATTTGCGTAGCCAAGGGGGGTAAACTCGGGCATTATCAATATTATGGTCATACAGAAAAGGTGGCTATAGGCTATAATTTCTTTAATAATTACTAAATAGTGCACTTTTGTAGTCATTCTCAAAGATAATTAATATTTATTGTAATTTATGTGCGTATTATTTGAAATAACAATATTATAAAAATGTTATTTAATATTTTTATTCTCGCCTGCCTGCAAAGTTTTGTATATATATTCTAAAAGCTGCTTATAATGTTGAATAAATTATAATTAAGCTGTCATAATCAATGTTTCATACATAAATAAATACGTGACCTATAATTTGTATTTTCACTATTTATTAAATGACCATCTTTTTATCACAGTATTCAGGAAAGATAGCCATTAATCAAGTAAAACAAAC
>Ga0157367_1000907_pt1 | contig 13492 bp, 7 predicted proteins | sample AttbisABBM2_FD_113142 | JGI IMG/M metagenome (GOLD analysis project Ga0157367, IMG submission 113142) | Fungus gardens microbial communities from leaf cutter ant in Botucatu, State of São Paulo, Brazil - Atta bisphaerica ABBM2 | ecosystem: Host-associated > Fungi > Mycelium > Unclassified ...
GAAGACCAGCCGCGCCGCGCTCAACCGGCTGCTCGACGAAACCGACACGAGCCTCACGCTCGCGACGCTCGCGAGCGCGGCCACCGCGCTTGGCAAGCGGCTCAGCTTCGAGCTGGTGCCGGCCTGACGCATGTGGCGAAACGGTGCGCGGGCGTGCTCGTGCGGCTTGCCGGCGCATCCCGGCGGTTCGCCGGTTCGCGCGCCGCCGATCATGTGCGCTGCCTTAGTCGAATTAATTCTGTCACTCTCGTCGACTCACGCTGTTCCAACATGGCGTGCCCGACCGTGGTTACTCGTCGGAGCCGGTCCCGCCGTGCCATCAGGAAGGATGTGACGGCGCAATGGCCTGAGGTTAGCAGGCTTCGCAATTCGTGCGCAGGCGCAATCAGCTTCGGAGCCCGTATCGAAAGACGCTGTTTACCGGCATATTCAATGTGCCTCCAGCTCGATCCCGACGTCGGGTTTTCGTGCAAACGGGCGCGTTTCTTGGTGGCAACCGTGAAGCTGGCCGACACGCCCTTTCCACGTTTGGGTGAGTACCGCGCGCGTTGGTCGCCAGATGTGCGTCGGCAGCTCGAACGGGGAGATTCGAGTGCGCGTTAATCAGGACGCGCCTGAAATTCAAAGTTCGTGATTTTTCAGACTCTTTCTAGCGAATTGCGGAAGAAAATCAGAATCGTCCGATTTTCGTAAATTCCTATTTTTTATACACTCGAAAAGACCTGCAATGTGACGTGCAACTGAACTCGGTAGAGCAAACGTTTGCTCTCGACGCAACTGCAGTGGATGCGCAAATAAGGGAAAACGATGAGCAGCTGCAGTCAGCACGACCACATAGCAGGGGGGCATATCACGGGAACGCAACTGCAGCAAGGCGGGGCGCCATCAGCACGCTGTGCGCAATGCAATGAAGGCAATTATCGGGTTTCTTGCGATTGCATCGGTGACGACTGCCAATGCGTCCAGTCTGACGAGATTCGCCAGCGAAGCGCTCGCTGCTGACGCAGCATTCAGGAGAGCAGAGGCTGCTTGGCGCGCGGGCATCGAAAAGGCTCCGCAAGGGCGGGCGGGACTGCTGCCGCAAGTTGGCATACAGCAGGTCATCTATCGCAATTTCGTAAGGATTCCAGGGCAGACCATACCCGGTTATTCGACCAATGGCTTCACCCTGACGTTGAATCAGCCGCTCGTTAACCGGGCTGCGTGGGAAAGCTGGCAGCAGGGCCAGCTCCTCGCGATGGACGCCGATCTGGCGTTGGCGCAAGCGAAGCAGGACTTGCTCCTTCGTGTAGCCCAGGCCTATCTGGCCGCACTGAATGCGCAGGACGACCTCGCGCTCGCCATCGCTCACCGAAAGGCCGTCGCGGAACAACTGGCGCTCGCGAAGCGCCGCTTCGCGCTGGGCGATGCGACCATCGTTGATACGAACGAGGCGTTGGCTGGCTTCGATGCTGCACGGGCCGATGAAGTCGCCGCGCAGACGCAGCGCGACACCAGCTACGCGGCGCTCCAGAAGATTGTCGGTCATCCTGTCGACAGGGTAGACGGATGGCGTGACGATGCGCGTCTTCCGCCCGTGGCGCCCGCAGACCTGCAACAGTGGATGGACACGGCCGCCACAGCAGATTACGGAGTGCGTCGAAAAATGATCGCAATCCGGCTGGCCAGTCGCGAGCGCAGCAAGGCACGCGCCGGCGACTATCCCACCGTCTCGCTGGTCGGCAATGCCAGCAACGGCAACGCGGCGTTTATCAACGGACAGACGAACTTCTATACGGGCGCGAGCCGGGGCAGCTCCGGCTACGTTGGCATCCAGATCTCGTTGCCGCTGACCGACGGTCTGACGACCCGCAGCAAGATTCGCGAAGCGCTCGCGCTGGAAGACAAGGCTCGCGACGATCTGGACGACGCCCAGCGTAGTGCCCGGGTCACGGCCCACGATGCGTATTTGGGTGTCACGCGAGGACTGGCGCAGACCGATGCGCTGGCGAGCGCGGTGCGCTCCGCCACGGTCGCATTGCGCTCGAATCAGACCGGCTACCGGGTCGGCGTTCGCGTGAATGCTGACGTGCTCGACGCAGGCGACAAGCTCTACCGGGCTCAGCGCGACTTCGCGCGCGCCCGTACGGAAACGCTCGCCCAAGCGCTGAAGCTGAAAGCGAGCACCGCCGACTTGGGCGAGGCTGACCTTGCGGCGCTCGATACGATGCTGGTCGAGCATACGCCTGCCCGTACCCCGGGCTCCGGCGCATCGGGAGGACACTGATGTATCAACTCATCAGGCGCCATCTGGTGATCGCGGCCGCGTTCGGTATCGCGTCGAATCTGCTGCTGCTGATGCCGACCATCTACCTGCTGCAGGTCTACGATCGCGTGCTACCGAGCCAGAGCATTCAAACGCTGCTGATGTTGATGGCCTTCATGGCGATCGCACTCGGAATGAATCTGGGTGTCGATATTGCCCGCAGCCGGATCTTGTCGGATCTGGGCGTGCAGATCGGCAACCGGCTCGAACGACTCGCGTTGCAGGCGCAGATTTCCGCTCACGCCTATCGGCTGCCGTCGCGCGCGCTCGCGAGTCAGGGTGACATCAATACGCTGCGGGCGTTTCTCGCAGGGTCGGGCGTGATCGCGTTTTTCGATGCGCCTTGGCTGGTGGTCTACGTGGTGGTCATCGGCCTCTTTCATTGGTCTTTGGCGCCGATTGCGGTTCTCAGCGCACTGCTGTTGGTGAGTGTCGCGCTGGTCAACGACCGACTCACGCGCAAGGGTATCGAGTCTTACCTTGCGCGGCAGCGGGAGGGTGATGCGTTCTACCAGCACCTCATCCGCAATGCCGAAGTCATGACCGTGCTTGGCATGACGGAAAACCTGGTGGGTGCCTGGGATGTACGCAAGCGCGACTACATCGCCGCGCAGCGCGACGTGTCGGATCGCAGTGCGTTTTATCGCGACTTGACCAAGGGGCTGCGGCAGGCGATCCAGGTGATCATGATGGCGGCCGGCGCGTGGCTGGTGATTTCGGGCCATGCGACGCCGGGCGTGATGCTGGCCACGACCATTCTGCTCGGCAAGGCGTTGGCGCCGATCGAACAGTTGATTGGCAACTGGAGGCAGGCCGGCGAGTTGCGCGAAGCATGGCCTCGTCTGGGGGCACTGCTGGTCAGTCAGACCGAGGCCGAACCGATCGCGTTGCCACCGCCTACCGGCGAAATTCGGGTCGAGCAGATCGCGTTCAGCGTGCCGTCTCGAACGCCCGGCCTGGGACGGCTGCTGCTGCGCGGTATCAATTTCACGCTGGCCGCGGGCCAGACGCTGGTGATCACGGGGCCTAGCGCATCCGGTAAATCGACGTTGCTGCGGGTTATCGCGGGGTTGTGGCGACCGCAGGCAGGTGCGGTGCGGCTGGACGGCGCCGACATGGCGCAGTGGCCCCGATCTTCCCTGGGCCGGTATCTCGGATACGTGCCGCAGGACGTCGAGCTGTTCGCAGGCACAGTCGCGGAAAACATCGCCCGGACCGCGAAGCCGCTCCCTCTCGATTCGGCCGCGATCGTGCGCGCGGCGAAGCGAGCGGAGGTTCACGAGATGATCTTGAATCTCCCCGAGGGATACGAGACGCTGATCGGTGACGCGGGAGAGCTGTTGTCCGGCGGCCAGCGTCAGCGCATCGCCCTCGCGCGTGCCTTGTACGGCGAGCCAGCCGTGCTGCTGCTGGACGAACCCAATGCGAGCCTCGACACGATGGGAGAAGCCGCGCTCGAACGCGTGCTGCGCCATCTGAAAGCCGATGGAATGACCATCATCGCGGTCACCCACCGGCCGTCGCTGCTCGCACTGGCTGACCGGATATTGCGGCTGAAAGATGGCCAAATGGAACGGCTTGAAATGCCACCTGGACCGGAGCAGGCCGATAGGGGCTCGTGCACAGCGAATGGGCAAACCGACGATGCCAGCGGCTTACCGCAGGGAATCGATTTCGCTGCGTTGCAGGCGAGCCGGTCTTCGTTGCAGGCCGCCCGGGTGCCCACGCTTGATCCGGCGATGGAGGACAACCGATGAGAACCTCCATGCCGTTACATCGTGTGAGCGAAAGTCTGAAACGCTGGTGGCCCGCTTCCGTGCCATCCGACGGCAGCGGGCTGCCGTTGCCGCGCCGGTTGATCGGCGTCAGCGTCGGCGGGGTCGTCGTCGGGCTGGGTTTGATGTGGGTGTGGGCCGCGCTCGCGCCGATTTCTGGTGCCGTCGTCGCGGAAGGCTCGGTGCGTACCGAAGGCGAACGCAAGACGGTGCAGCACCTGGAAGGCGGGATCGTGAAGCAAATCCTCGTACGGGATGGCGACCGTGTGAAGGCGGGCCAAGTGCTGGTTGTGCTGGACAACGTGAGTCCGGCGGCCGAATTATCGGTGTTGCAGGCGCAATTCGATGCGGAACGGGCAAAGATTGCGCGCCTTTCCGCCGAACGCGAACTGAAGGAAACGCTGGCGTTCCCGGCTGCGCTCGAGAAACAGCGCGACGATCCGCGCGTTGCCGAGTTGCTGGCACGCGAGTCTTCGCTGTTCATCGCGCGCCGGCGTGCGTTCGTCGACCAGAGCACGATGCTGCGCACCGAGCTGGCACAGACCCGCCAGGAAATCGCGATCAGTTCGCAGTTGATTCAGACGATGAACCGCAGCTACGACATGGCGGGCCAGCAGCGGCGGACCAACGAAACGTTGCAACAGGAAGGTTTCGTTGCTGAAACGAAGGTGCTCGATTTGAGGCGGGCCGAGGCTGATGCACTGTCGCGCGTCCAGTCAGGCGCCGCCGATCTGAGCCGCGCGAAGCAGCGGCAGACTGATCTCGAACTCCGTATTGCCGGGCTGCGTCACGACTATGTGAAGGCGGCTGACGACCAGCTTAAGGAAGCGACCACACGCGCGATCCAGATTGGTGAGCGGCTACGCCCAGTTCGCGATCAGTCTGCCCGTACCCGTGTGACCGCGCCGGTCGACGGTGCGATCGTCGGCCTGAAGGTACATACGATCGGCGCAGCAATTGCGCCTCGCGAGCCGATCGTTGATGTTGTCCCCGAAGGCGCGCCGTTAATCGTTGAAGCGAATATCCGACCGGATGACGTGTGTGAGATCGCGCCGGGTAGCCACGCCGACGTTCGGCTGACGGCCTACAACTCGCGCACCACGCCGATACTCGACGGCAAGGTCACATACATTTCGGCAGACGCGCTGACCGACGGCGATAAGCGCACGCGCTTCTACGTGGTCCGAGTCGAGGTGCCGGCGCAAGCACTGGAAAAGGCCAACCGTCTCGCCAAGGAGCCGATCGCGCTCGGGCCGGGGCTCCGGACCGAGGTGTACATCCGCACGCATGCGCGCTCGGCCTTCGATTATCTGCTCGAGCCGGTCAGGGACGGGATTCGCAAATCGATGAGAGATTAAATTTGCAGCGTTATGCAGGAAAGTACACTTTATATTTGGCGCGCCATGATCGAAATTCGATCGGTTTGGAAGAAGTTTTTACGAGTTCGGAGTTTGTTGAATCAACTCCATAACGTGGTTGTTAAACGCAGTTTCTGAAAGGGTGAGACTAATGAAAGCAGTGACAGCAGCCGCGGTGGCGACCGCCACCGTAGCAAGCAACATAAGTTATGCGCAGCCGGTGCCGGCGACTGATCTGCCTGCCGCGTTGCCGGGAGGTCTGCGTTATGCACAACGTGATGACGCACCGCAAATAGCTCCTGCGTTGACCAGCCATTTGAATTCCGCGCAACGAGTAGGCTCGCCGACCAATCAATCCGTTTCCCCGCAAGGTGGAAAAGAGGTGGAGAAAATGATATCCAGGCCGAAAACCCCTATTGAATTTGTCAAGAACCTCAAGGTTATCTTCGATCGCGATCTCCTGCTGAGGGACGACTTTTATACAGACGCCAGCCTTAGAAGTGCATTCAGTCTGGAAGATACAGGCGTCATCAGAGCCGATGAAGAAAATGGTGATCGCCGAATCTCCGTAATATCGAGTCATTTTTTATCGATATTTCCATGGGTAAGAATCCCGGGGCGTGACGATTACATGGCGTCAGCTCAGTTGGTGGGAGGGAAGACTACTCATCAATCTGGGTCGGTCACGGCCGGTGTAAATTTTGGCATGCGCAAGGGTGGTCCGAATTTCGACGAAACCAAGAGAATATTAGGCGGGGACTTCGTTTTTCTCATGCCCGAACCGTCTCCGCACGGCAGCCCACTTGCAGCCACGGCCCCACATGGAAACGAAACATGGAAATACCAACGGATTGACGGGAAAACGAAAAAAAGCATCACGATTAGTTTTAATTCGTCTGGTGAATTGTCAAATATTCTAATTGAATTGGCGGATAAATAAATTATAAACAGGGGGGTGTAATGGCTGTCGCTCTTACGGCTGATGCATTGAAGAAGCTCGCCAGCGGATTTGGAGTTAATTCAATTGAATATAATGCAATTATTGAGGCTGCTGCCCGATCTGATTTTTTGGCTGGTGAGTTGAATGAATTTGGCGCGGCTGGTCAATGGCAGTTCAAACGAGGCGTTGCTGGCAGCGGAGTTAGCACTAGTTCACGTGACAAAGTAATTAGCTTTGATCCTTCATGGAGCGAATCGCCAAACGTCTTCGCCACCACGCTGGCGCATGAACTCGGACACGCGCTGCTGCCAGGTGGGATGGGCGGTTCTTTGGCACTGAACCCCGATCAGGCCGTCAAAAATGGTTTGACGAACGAAGGGGTGGCACTGCTTTCCGAATACATCGTTGCCATCCAGTTGGGGTTAACCAGTGGCGCGGCCGGTCACATGCATTCGGACTTATCCGACAGTCGATTGACGCTGCAGCTGAATAAACTGGCACAGTCGACCGGCATCGACGTCAAAAATGTAACCTGGGGATCCGCTGCCGCTCAGGCGCTCGCCGGTTCCAGTACGGTGCTGGTCGATGCCGCGGGAAAGTATTATGGAACGCTCTCGCCGTCCGTCGCCAAATACCTAACCTATACCCAATATTACGCGGATTGGTGGATTCTCCAGCATTCAGGCATGAATCCGAATCTCGTGGACTGGCAGAAGGTCCAGGGCGACACGATCAAGTACACCAACTTCACAGTTGATGGCCAGTCAGTATTCACGATTGATACGAAGGGTATTCCGCTGCTGAACGGCGGATGGGTGATGGTGAATGGCGACCTTTCATTGAAAGGTGCTGTGACGACGTCCCTGTTCGGTCCCAACGGTCAAATCCAGGAACAAGCAAAATTCGACTACACGGGGTTCAAGCTCCAGGACGTATTTTATGGGGCTGACGGGAAAGCTACCCAGCGGTACGACTTCCGGCTGGACAACAGCTACACGAAGTACGACTTCAGCGCCGATGGCTCGCAGACCGCAACGTTGTACGGTGTGAACGGCAAGATCGCCGAATACGCAAAATTCAATACCGCCGGCTTCAAGACGCTGGACATCTTCTACGGCGCCGATGGCAAGGTGACGCAACAATACAACTTCAACCTCGACAAGAGCTACACGAAGTACGACTTTGCCGCCGATGGTTCGCAGACCGCCTCGCTGTACGGCACGACCGGCCAGATGATCGAGTACGCGAAGTTCAACGCCAATGGCTTCAAGACGCTGGACATCTTCTACGGCGCGGATGGCAAAGCCACGCAGCAGTACAATTTCAACCTCGACAAGAGCTACACGAAGTATGACTTTGCTGCCGACGGTTCGCAGACCGCGTCGCTGTACGGCACGACTGGCCAGATGATCGAGTACGCGAAGTTCAATGCCACCGGCTTCAAGACGCTGGACATCTTCTACGGCGCGGATGGCAAAGCCACACAGCAGTACAACTTCAATCTCGACAAGAGCTACACGAAGTACGACTTCGCGGCGGATGGTTCGCAGACCGCCTCGCTGTACGGCACGACCGGCCAGATGATCGAGTACGCGAAGTTCAATGCCGCCGGCTTCAAGACGCTGGACATCTTCTACGGCGCGGATGGCAAGGCCACGCAGCAGTACAACTTCAATCTCGACAAGAGCTACACGAAGTACGACTTCGCTGCTGACGGCTCGCAGACTGCATCGCTGTACGGCACGACCGGTCAGATGACCGAATACGCGAAGTTCAACGCCAACGGTTTCAAGACGCTGGACATCTTCTACGGCGCGAACGGCAAGGCCACGCAGCAGTACAACTTCAACGTCGATAAGAGCTACACGAAGTACGACTTTGCTGCCGATGGTTCACAAACAGCGACGTTTTTCGGCGTCAATGGTCAAGTAAGCGAGTATGCGAAGTTCAATGCAGCCGGGGTCCAGACGCAGGATATTTTCTTTGGTGCGGACGGAAAGGCAACCAAGCAGATCGACTTCAATCTCGACGGCAGCTACGCCTCGCATGTCTTTAATAGCGATGGCTCACAATTCGCGGCGCTGTTCGGCACCAATGGCAAGATGACAGAATATGCGACCTTCAATGCGAACGGGTTCAAGACGCAGGATATCTTTACTCTAACGGACGGGCGACGCATCGGTACGATTTTGCCATCGACAATAGTTTCGTAGCTCACATGTTTGACGGTGCGGATGAAATGGTCGCGCTTTTCGGTGTAAATCATATTGTTTACGATTACTATCAGTACTCCTATGGAAAACTGTTCGAGCGTGACATCTTCGATGGTCTGGGGCGTCAGATCGAGGCTGACCGCTTTAGCACATCAACCGGCAAGCTTACCGGGTTCTCAAAGTTCACATACAACGGCGATGGAACGTACAACGCAAAAAGCTATGATTCGTCGGGACACTTGACCGCCAGTTCAAAATACACTGGTGACGGGCACTTGATCCAGAACAACACCATTTATATTCCGGGCAGTAGCGGCTTCCCCTCTGCTCAATTGATTTGGGGTTTCCAAGTCTGATTGACTCAATGTACATGCAGGTATGTCTCGTCGAGGACATACCTGCGGCGTTGGCCGACTTGATGTCGGGCTTCACTGAGTCGAAGCCGGTGACAACATTAATGCATTTCCAAAAAAAATTGAGAATTGGCGGGGAAACTTGGCGTTGCAGTCAACGTCGGCCGGCGAGGTGATACTTTCGCGTTTTCAAGCGATGGCGACTGCATTTTGCTCTACGATTGCCCGGCCATCCGCAGATAAAGCAACGCGCCGCCCGCGAGCAGCAGCGGGAACAGGAAGTACCAACCCGTCGTCATGAACAGCCCGGCCACCGCAATCAGCGATATCCACGCGCAGCGATACGCGATGCCACCACGCGGCAGCAGCTTCAGCGCGGCCGCCGCGCCGAGCCCGTACACCATCACGAAACATCCGGACGTCACGAGCACGAGCGGCTTCGGCCCGACATCCGACAGTGTCGTCGCGGCCAGCGCGATGGCCGCGAGCACGGCGATCACGCCGAGGCTGCGGCGCGGCACGCCGCCGACCTGGCTGCCTTGTGCAAGCCACGCGGGCAACGCGCCGTCGCGCCCGAGCGCCGCGCCGAGCTTCGCCGCGCCCGCGAAATACGCATTCATCGTGCCGAGCGTGAGCAGCAGCGCGGCCGCGGCCGCCAGCACCTGCGCGTGGCCGCCGATGCCGCCCGCGATCAGTTCCGCAAGCGGCGCACCCGACGCGCCGGCCGACGGCCCGAGCACCGTCACGCTCGCGACTGCAACCGACAGGTACAGGAACCCGACGACCACGACCGCGATGCCGGCCGAGCGCGGCATGTCGTGCGCGGGCCGGCGGAACTCGGCCGCGAGGTGCGTGATTGCTTCCCAGCCCGCGAAGCTCCATACGAGCAGTGCGGCAGCCTGGCCGACCGCGAGCCAGCCATGCGGCGCGAACGGATGCAGGTTCACCGTGCTCGCATGCGGCGCGGACGCGAGCACGGCGGCCAGCAGCAGCGTGACGAGCAGCGCCGACAGCACGAGCTGCATGCGGCCCGACACCGTGACGCCGAATGCATTCGCGGCCGACACCGTGGCGATCAGCGCGGCAGCCGTGACGACGACCGTCGTATGCCCGCCGCCCGTGACGGCGGCGACGTACGCGCCGCCGAACATCGCGGCGGCCGGCGCACCGGCCGGCACCGCGAAATAGAAGCACCAGCCGACGATTGCCGCGGCCTTCGGCCCGAATGCGCGTCGCGCGTAGGTCGATACGCCGCCCGCGTCCGGATAGCGTGCGCCGAGTGCGGCGAAGGTTGCCGCGAGCGGCCCCGACAGCACGACGAGTGCGGCCCACGCAAGCAGCGACGCGGGGCCCGCGACCTCGGCGGCGAGCGCGGGCAACGCAATGACGCCGGTGCCGAGCACCGCGCCGATATACAGCGCGGCGCCCTGGAAAATCGTCAGCGATCCCGCGTGGTGAACGGCGGGCGAATCGGCATGCGAGGACATGAAGAGCGTCTCCGGAAGGCTTGTTCTGGGCGCGGTCGATCGCGCGGTGAATCGTTCGATGCTACCCGAACGTGCGCGGCGCTGCCGCGCGGCGTTCAGTAGTCCGCGGTGTGCCGTGTGTCAGCCGATGTCAGGAGTCAGTGGCGGCGTGCGAGCCGCAGGCGCGCATCCTCGCGCGCGGCGGGCGGCAGCTCGGGCGCGTAATGGAACGTGCCTGACACGAGCGACGCGACCGGCACGCCGTCGCGGAACAGTACGCGGTTGCCGGCCAGCGCGGGCACCTTGTCGCCGGGCAGCAGCGTGCCGGCAAGGTTCAGCGGATCGGCGCCGGTTACGCACACGTACTGGCCGTCGCCCGGTTGGCGACGCAGCTCGCGCAGGACCGGGATCGCTTCCGGCAGCGCGAACTGCTCGCCCGCGAGCCCCGCGACGAAGCGTCCGCCGCGAATCTCGCCGCGGGCCTCGAGACGCTGCAGCACGCGCACGAGTTCGCGCCAGCTCGGTAGCCAGTCGGCTTCACGTTCGAGCAGCCGCCAGAACACCACGCCATAGCGGCGCAGCAGCGTCCAGGCGATGTGTTCGAGTGCGTCGGGATCGGTCGCGGGCGCACCGCGCTTTGGCGCCGGCGTGGGCGTGGGCGTCGGCGCGTCGTTCGATGCCGATACGCGTTGCACGAGCGCCCAGCGGCCCGCATCGTCCATTCCGCCGATCAGCGCACCGCCGCGCCGCGTGCGCGGCGCGTACGTCGCGCTGCGCTTGACCGCGGGCTTCAACAGCGCGCGCAACCCGGCGAAGCTGTCCGCATTCACGAGGCCGGCCGACACGAGTTCGCCGAGCGCCTGCTCGAGTTCGACCGGCAGCATGTGCAGTTCGTCGAGCAGCGCGTCGAAGAACATCGCGCCGTGCGCGGCAAGTGCATCACGCACCTGCGTCGCGCGCGCGGACAGCACCGGTTGCGCGTCCGGGTCGCGCAGCGCCTGCCATGCGCCGAGGTGGCGGCGCGGCAGCAGCACGACCGGCGTCGTTTTCACGGGTGTGCCGGCCGCGCGGGCCGGCGCGCCGATGCGGGTCCACACGAGTTTGCCCGAGCGGCACAGCTCGTCGAGGCCGCCGGCCGTGTAGTCGGTCAGCCGCGCGGGCAGCAGCGCGTCTTCCCATGCGCTCGCCGCGGCTTCGTAGCCTTCGAGCTGCTCGACCACGGCCGCGAGCGCGTCGCGGCCCGTGCCGCGCGTGTCGGGCGTCAGGTGCTGCCAGTGGAACAGGAAGCGCATGAAATCAGCGCGCTCGACCGGTTCGATCTCGCGGCGCAGCCGCTTGACCGTGTAGCGATGAATGCGCGCGAGCAGGTGGCGTTCGCACCATTCGTCGGTCGTCGCGCCCGGCGTGAAGCGGCCATGCATCACGTAGCCTTCGCGCTCCAGTGCGGCGAGCGCGGTCGCGATCGCCGCAGATGGCAGGCCGAGCGGCTGCGCGATGGCGTCGAGCGTCAATGGCCCGAAGCCGGTGAGCCGCGCGCGGATCACGTCGACGAGCGCGGCATCGGCTTCCCAGGGTTGCGCGCACGCGGCCGGCACCTTCAGCGCGGGCGCGACACGTGCGTCGGGATGCAGCGCGCGCACGCAGACCAGCCGTTCGACCGGCACCCACAGCACGGCGCCGTCCGGCGTGACGAGTTTCGTCGCACGACGGCGCTCGGCCAGTTCCGCGAGCCGCTCGGGCCAGCCTTCGTGCGAATGCGCTTCGCTGTCGGCGACGCACGCGAGTGTGAGCAGCGCGTCGTGCATTTCATCGGCGTCGCGCACCAGCGGCCATGCTTCGTCGCGTACCGCGTCGATTGCGTCGGCGTCGAGCGCGCCGAGATCGTCGGCCGATTCGGGATCGCTCCAGCGGCGCGACTGCACGGCCTGCGTGCGGCGCTCCTCGAGCGGCGCGTCGTCGAGGAACGCGTAGGGCTTCGCGTTCAGGATTTCGGCCGCGAGCGGCGACGGCGCGGGCAGGTCGCGCGCGATCAGTTCGATCGCACCGCTTTCGATCCGGCGCAGCAGCGCGAGCCAGCCATCGGTATCCATCGCGTCGTGCAGGCAATCGTCGAGCGTCTGGTCGACGAGCGGATGGTGCGGGATCTCGCGTTCGCCGACGATGTTCTCGAGGCACGCGACCTGGTCGGGGAACACGGTCGCGAGCAGATCCTCGCTCTTCATCCGCTGCAGCTGCGGCGCGGTGCGCCGGCCGCCGGTGAAACGCGGCAGCGCGAGCGCGGTCGTCGCGTTCCAGCGCCAGCGCACGCCGAACATCGGCGCGTCGAGCAGCGCCTGGACCAGCACGTGCTCGGCGCTCGCCGAGCGCAGGTAGCGCCACACTTCGTCGAGCGCGAAGCTGTGCGCGAGCGACAGCGAAAGAATGATCGCGTCGTCGGTCGCGGCGGCCTGCAGCTCGAAGTTGAAACTGCGGCAGAAGCGCTTGCGCAGCGCGAGCCCCCACGCGCGGTTGATGCGGCTGCCGAACGGCGAATGGATCACCAGCTGCGTGCCGCCCGATTCGTCGAAGAAGCGCTCCATCACGAGCGTGTCCTGCGTCGGTAGCGCGCCGAGCGCCGCGCGCGTGCGGGCAAGGTAGTCGGCGATCTGGTGCGCGGCGTCGGGCGACAGGTGGAGATCGTGGACGAGCCAGCGCAGCGCCGGCGCGAGACGGCTTTCGGCCGGGCTGGCAGCGGGGAAAAGGGCGACGTCGTTTCGCACGCTGATCGCGGCTTCGGCTTCGGCTTCGGCTTCGGCTTCGACGCGTGGCGTCGATTTTGCATTGCCTTTGGTCTTGGCCCGGCTCGTCGCCCTGACGACAGCCGCGGTCTTGCCGCCGGAATCGACGTCAGCGCGTTCACCGCCTCCGGCATGCGCTTGCCGATCGCCTTCGGCGAACAGCCCGTCGAGCCGCGCGCGCAGCCGGCCGACCGCCGCCGACAGCTCGTCGCTGCGCCCGGGCGCCTCGCCGAGCCAGAACGGAATGCTGGGCGACTGGCCTTGCGCGTCCTCGACGCGCACGCGGCCCGTTTCCACGCGAATGA
>Ga0157367_1000908_pt1 | contig 13490 bp, 16 predicted proteins | sample AttbisABBM2_FD_113142 | JGI IMG/M metagenome (GOLD analysis project Ga0157367, IMG submission 113142) | Fungus gardens microbial communities from leaf cutter ant in Botucatu, State of São Paulo, Brazil - Atta bisphaerica ABBM2 | ecosystem: Host-associated > Fungi > Mycelium > Unclassified ...
GTTTATATGAATTTCACACCTGGCAGCACGGAGAATTTGTGTCTGCAGGGTAAGATCCTAGTCACTGGTTGAAACGCGGGCATAGCCGTAAAGTGCCATAATGATGAAGACTGTCTCGTTTAACTCTGGATGATGAAAACGTAACACCAGGATGAGACGAAAACAACCCAAATGAGACAGAAAAACTGTCTCACCGGATTGATTGTTTTGGATCTACCCTAATTGGTCACTCAAGATGATCGCGAGAGAAAATTTTATTATTACTTAGTGTGAGTCGACAAAAATGGATTGCGAGCCCTTACAGTTATGCCCGGGTTTCGACACAGGAACAGGATACTCATCAGCACTAAAGTCAGCCGGGTGTGAACTGATATTCCAGGAAAAAGCTTCGGGAGGACGATGGGAGCGACCCGAGCTACAACGTCTTTTGCAGCAGCTACGCAAAGGTGAGCAGGTTATTGTATGGAAACTGGATCGTCTTTCCCGCTCTCTGAAGGATTTATTGTTGACGCTGGAGAAAATTGAAAACACGGAGGCTGATTTCCGCAGTATTACCGAAAATATTGACACATCCACTCCGGCGGGAAGGATGATGATGCAGATCGTTGGCTCCTTTGCTGAATTTGAACGCGCAATGCTTCGCGAACGAACACGGAGCGGGCTTGCAGCGACACGCCAGGATGGTCGGGTTGGTGGACGACGCCCTAAGTTAACACCCCAACAGCAAAAAGAGATTGTCTCGCTCGTCACATCGGGGCAAAAAACAGGCGCTGATGCAGCACGTCTCTTCCGAGTTCACCCTTCCACCATGGTGCGGCTTCTTGCCAGACACCGGATGGCTGAGATCGAATAAACATAAATCGATGCGGGGGGATTCACAACAGGGTATGGTTCGCCAATCTGACAGCGATGAATTATCGGCACTGCGGGCAGAAAATGCCGATTGATTTCGCTACTTGATGCCCATGGAATTGAGTGGAGACTTAAGCGGCAGGCTCCGGTGCAAAAATTATCAACCTTAGCTTGAAGATGACTTCTGTTATTTTCTGGCCGTTGATTTTGACGAAGCAGAATGGCAGACCTATGCGTCAGCGTTCATGCAATCCTGTGATGAACTCGTTGTGCCAGCTGCACTGGAAGTATCAAGATCGCGTCAGGGGGCTCATATCTGGATGTTTTTTGCGTCCCACGCTCTGGCCAGGGATGCCCGCCGTCTGGGGACGGCTATTATCAGCCATACCTGTAACAGCTCCAGTTGGGCTCCTGTGACCGGTTGTTTCCGAATCAGGATATTATGCCAAAAGGTGGATTCGGTAACCCGATTGCGCTGCCTCTGCAAAAAGGGCCGCGAGAGTCGGGTGGGAGTATTTTTTGTTGATGCAACCCTCCAGCCTTATCCTGACCAGTGGACTTTCCTGGCGTCGGTGATACCGATGAACGCTCATGATATTGAGTCGACGATATTACGGGCTACCGGGAATACTCATTCTCTGGATGTGACCTTTATCAACGAAGAGGATTTGGCCACACCATGGAAGCCCGAAAAATCATCAGATACCAGGCTTAACATTTCGCTACCGGATTCACTGAAGGTCACGCTTGCTAACCTGATCTACTTCGAAAAAGCACAATTACCCCAGGCGCTGGCCAACCGACTGATCCGGCTGGCAGCATTTCAGAACCCTGAGTTTGATAAAGCTCAGGCCATGCGCATGTCAGTATGGGATAAGCCCCGTGGGTGTCTGGATACGGTGTTATCTTTACTGCACGACAACAGCATTGCCTGTGAAATAACAGACGAACGGTTCGCAGGAACAGCATGTGATGTGGCTTTCCTGGGAAAACTGAGGCCAGACCAGGACGCTGCGGTTTCTGAGTTACTGCGCCATGACTGCGGTGTGCTTTGCACGCCAACCGCATTTGGTAAAACGATCACTGCGGCGGCAGCTATTGCCCGTCAAAAAGTCAATACACTTGTGCTGGTACATCGAACTGAATTGTTGAAACAATGGCAGGAGCGCCTCCGTCTGTTTCTGCAAACCAGTAACGATATGGTGTAATACACCGGTCATCATTTCCACATGTGGTTAGTTCCAGAGGCTTATCTGCGGTACGTCATCGAAACGGCTGAAAGAACTCCTGCAATGGAAAATCTGGCTACTTGTCGGCATAGCTCTGTGGTCCCGGCCTCTCAGGAAAAACATTGCCCATCAAATAAAGAACCATCCCCATCATCGGCGCAGCCCGGGGACGTCGATGGCGGGATGCTTACGAATATAGCGTTTCCGGGATTTCTTCAAAACACAGGTTTTAAGTGCGAGTGGAATGAAGGCTACCTTCACTTCTGATGGCAAATAATGTGTGGGCGTTTGCACGAGTGCCGTAATTACACCCGGGGCACCCTGACCGGTTCTACTTCCAGCAGCCATTGTGATGGAGTACAGAATTTATCCGCAGAAAAAAATGGGTTACGCCTGCAATACCAGCATAACACCCGAGCACACCGCCCCGGGTATTATGCTATTTTTCTCGTATGCCTCTGCTGCAGTCTGGACAGACACAGGTAACAAAGAAAAATACAATTATGGCATTCTATAAAAACAACACGCCATACAGACCGTGACGGTCTTTCTGTCGGGAATGTAAAGCCCTTTCTCAGCGCTCCACCATATTTTTCCGGAGCTCCACATGATATTTACCCGTAAAAAGACAATGCACCTGGTTGCACTCGCAACCACTCTCACGGACACGTCCCCCTTCAGTCGTCAAGAACCCCCTGATTCCTGCCTGCCATTCATCCGGTGGTGGCTGAAATATGGCATGACCCCAAATCAGTACCAGACCCGTCGTCTCCGGTTTATGGAGGCATTCAGCCAGCAGCTTGCTACCTGCATGAATCAGCACAGCCATGTCACGAGGGAAGGCCCACCAACGTCACTGCCGGAAACATTTTCATTTTATCTGGAAGGATTCAGGTTCAGCTATCATCTCCGTTGCCGGCACTATCCCTGCCGGGAAGTGCATAACGCACGTCGTTCCCCGCCAGACAACCACACTTATACTGTAATGATTGAGCATATGGAGACCCGCAGAACGCTTATCAGAACACTGGATACAGGGGCGTTTAACAAAATCTGTATTGTTCTTTATCTGAGAAAGCTCACCGGATCGCCTATGACATCCCCTGTCTTTACCGGGGAGGGAAGGATGAATCTGCGGGCGCTGCCCTTTCACCGGCACAGTTTAAATAATATTGATTTATCGGGTGCCGACCTGAGCTATTCCATGTTCTCCGGAGCCCGACTGACCGGAGTTAATCTGGAAAACGTGCATATGGATCATGCCTGCCTGTACAACACACATTTTGACAGGTGCAGGCTGTCAGGAGCCAGTCTCTCCCGAACCATCTTCAGAAACTGTGATTTCTCAGGTCTGGTATTCAGGCATAACATACACTCTGACGCCGCACGATCAGGGGAGAGCCTGACGGATAATATGCCTTCCGGCTGATGCAGGCGTTGTCACACCTGCGGATAAAAGGCGGGTATATTCCCGCCGATTATGGCATGTGGCTCTCAGAAAAACGTATACTTAATCAGCAAGAATTACAGGGCAACACATAATGAAAGATGATTTTTACAGTGATACAGAAAAAAATGCGCAGATAAAAAGCAGACTGGATGCTCACCCGGTTAATACTCGTGACACGATATACGCTTACGCGATTATGAAAAAACAGAATCCAGGATACTTTACTGTTATCAATAACCATCCGGAATGGTTTGACGTGTATATCCGGAACAACTACCAGTTTATCGATCCTGTCATTGTCAGGGCTCTGAACTGTGTTCAGGATTTTCACTGGGATAAAAACATCATACTACCGGCCAGTCATTTTTTACCCCGGATATTCAGGGAGGCGGCCCGGCATAATGTAGCCTCAGGCCATACCTTTGTGCTCCACGATCCGGACAACAATCTGGTTCTCTTGTCATTCATGCAGCATGCCCTTCAGCATGCTCACAGTGATATTCTGCAGCAAAGATCCGGCCTGTTCACTTTTTTTATTGAGCTTCATCAGATGACAATGGATATGTATGCGGAAGAAAAGTGCGCTCACAAAAAAGTACTGCTGTCTCCCCGGGAACAACAGATCCTTTACTGGGCAGGAAAAGGGAAAACGTATTCCGAAATTGCGATTATGCTTTCAATATCAGAAAGAACCGTGAAATTTCATATTAAAAACGCCGTGAGGAAAACAGGCGTTATCAATACACGGCATGCGATACAGATTTGCACTGAACTTAACCTGCTGAAATCAGAATACTGAGCGAACTTCAGGCAACCACTGATAACCCCCCACCACTATCCAGACAGGGAAAAAGGGCGAAGGATGAGTTCCAGTTTTTCAGTACGATATCCTGCCGGGTTAACTCAGAAGCCGGCATATATATCAGATATATTTCCTCTCCTTTTTCAGACCGTCCCTCTCTGATAACCTGAATTTTCCATCCGGACCGGATAAAAATGACATACATTCCCCGACTGACTACGGCATACATGCCATCATATCCGGTACGTAAGCAGTAATTTATCATTGAGATAAACAGCATCTTAGTGACAGGCAGCCCACACAACCCGCAGTCATTACGGCGAACTTTATCAATAAACAACCGGCTGACATCATAGCAACGCGCATTAGCAGGCAGAGAAACACCACCAAAATAATCAGAAAACACATCCGCGATCATGGATGTGCCAGCCTGAATATCCAGAAAGCGGGCCGCACAGACGAGCCGTTCCCGTGCGATCCCCAGCATATAGACTGCCTGAGTCTGATCAAAACAGTCAAACTCCAGACCGTTGGTTACGTCCACCTTCCAGTTCAGTCGTGTGCTGAAGGTATCATGCCTGAGGCGGTATAAATCTTCAGCAAGTCCGGGAGGAAGCGCGTCGAACGAAGAAGTAAAGAACGTTATGGGAGGATTCATCATTTCATTCAGCTCCGGTATAAAATCAGCCTCATGGATACCTGTACTTTAGGCCAGCTATTTTTTAGACTCCCTCTTTCATATCATAAAAAAACCTGATCAACCGGGCTCCAACCGTTATCGATTGATCAGGGGTCAAATGACCATGCAAACACCAAGGGAACATCCGGTAGCATTATGGCTTAACGCTCAGAAGCTGTATATAATTTTTACACTTTTAAGGCTTATACCTGAACACATAAGCATACCAGTGCTTATATCTATAAAATTCAGCGGGTTAAAAAAACATATTTCCTGTTTACCTGCACCAGGTTATTTTTTCAATAATATACAGTGAATGTATGTCATGGTTTTTGTAGCGAAACTGTCAGCGTATGTGTTCCCGGTCTGTGGTATGGTTGCTGGCAACATAGGGGGCAGTTCATTTCCCATGTATAATATTTACTCCGTCAGAAAGTAGCGTACTTTACCCCCTCAGATACGCTTCACTCCCTCCGTCAGACATCAGTATCAGTGAATTTAATGCTATGATGACTAAAGTATTTTCCCTGCACACACGAATAGCCACATTGCTGATACCTGCCCTGGACAGCCCGTGCGGTGACCGTGCGAAAAATTTTTACTGAACCATCACTCTGGGGCCGGTGTAATATTCAGTGTGAAAATACCCTGCAAACAAGGTAATGCAGCAGACAGCTCAGATCATGTAGCCTCTGGCCGGACTGTACGCCAGTCCGTGCTGATAATGACGCCGTCATCCCTGTATTCACTGGATACTCCATATCCGGCTGACTCAAAAAGATGAACGATCGCCTGGAGCACCACTGACGATGGATCCGCAGCCATCACCGGGTACTCTTTTGCAGAAAAAAAGCAGGAAAGCGTTCCCGCAGCGTGGTTTTGTGGCGTTCGCAACATACCTGCGATTTTGCCGGCCACCCTGACATATTCATTTTTTGATGCCATTTCGGCATCTTTTCTATTTTTCATGTAGGTATGTCTCAGAAATCTGGCTTCCGGTATTATCATGCCCTGAACTTATCATTTATCAAAAAGTACTGAGTACATCCGCCAGGATCTTACATACTGCATCTGACGGGGTGACATCACGCAAACATACCTCGTTTTCGTCATGAACAAATAGGGTTATTACCCCTGTTGCGGTGGTGCTTGTAATTTCCTAATATTCTGATACAAACAGCCAGCAGCCAGATATCTACCCCTGCTGCCCGGCATCAGGACAACCTAATTTGTTCGCTGAGACAGTCATTACAACAGAGTCAATTTGTTATTACGGAGAGTTAACATTATGCTTCGTACAGACCAGCCTCACAGTCCGGCATGTTCCCACACTACGGAGCCATATTCCGCCCGTTCAGTCCCGCACTGCGATCCAGATCTTAATCTCTTACACTTGAAATTTTCTGAATGTGGCTCCCCTGATCAGAAAAGTGATTTAGCCCTTCAAAAAAAAGATGCATTGATGAGGATACTCCGGAAACACAGCTGCGGCACCCCGGTGAACCTCAGTAATGTTGATCTGAGTGATATGAGCCTGAATGGTATTAATCTGGATAACGTTATTATGAATAGCGCTGTATTTCGTAATACACGGCTCAGGGGAGCAAGCTTTAACGGCGCGAAATACGAAAGCAATGCTGGAAAAATGGAAATCCGGATTAGGAGAATATGACATTCTTTTTAACAACTGCTCATCAACCATCAGATACGTTCTTCTTAAAGGGGCCGGAGTGGAACAAAAAGACCTGAAACATTTTCAGCACAACTGTATAGTACAATTGCCGGGAAATACCGCCTGTCTTGCCCGGGAGATCGCGAATTTCATGATTAAGAAACGAGGCAATTCCCCCCCCTGAAGAAGGTCATTCTCTGAACGGGAAACGTAGCAATCCCTCGCTGTCATGATCAGCCTGGAATGGCTTATTACTCTCCGGGCAGCCTTTCATTTTTAACAAAGAAAACCTTATCATAAGCGTTATCCCTTATAACAAGAGCCCCCGCCTTTGTTTTTTGCATTTCACAGGCATCTATACGGTTTGAGTCCAGCTTTAACCATACTTCGATGACTTCACCGCTTGCGTCCTGTTGTTTAGCATATGTTTTTGCCGTTCCCACGCCTTCTGCCACGTAAAACCCTGGCCCCTCCGACTCCCTTCCAGAAAGCATTGCTTTCATGGTTCCGGGACAATCCTTTATTTACCCGTTCATCGGCACGTGAAGTGCCGTGAAAACCAGCCTGTATAATTAATTTCCGCCCTTCACAGACATCTTTTTCGGGCTTATTCCCGCCAGACAGTCTTTTAATCAGCGCCCCGAAACACCCCGTTTTATTTTTAAAGAGTACTTCTGAATTTGTGGGCAAATAGTCGTATTTGAGCGGTGTGGTGGAAATGATTAAAGGGACATTTCCTGCTCCTTTAAAAACAGCAGTCAGTGCGTTTTGCAGAGCCCCCGTTTTTTATGTTGGCTGTTTTTCAGCGTAATTAGTTTCCGTGAATCCCACAAACGTTCTTTATCACCATTCTTTAAGTGCGTCAGGTCAATCTTTGTCATAAAGGCACTTTTGTCGGTAAGTCGCTCACCCTTTGTTAATTGCTGGCTGATCCGGGTAAGAATGCTGATATTTAAGGCGCTGATTTCAGATCTGACCCGCTCCAGTGAATCGGGCTGCCAGCCCTTTTCCGGTACCGATAACCAGTCAGCGCAGTAACGATACTGAATCGCTTTAGCTGCATCCATTTGCGCCTGAATGAAGGGTGTTACCGATCTCCCATCTATCCCCAGTTTTTCTGCCTCAGACAACGAGCCGGACAGGACTCTGGCTTCCTGAGGCAAATCTTCAATGGCAAGATGATGGTTCACTTTGTATCCTGCGACGTCCTTCATGTAAGACAGCCGTTGATTAATTAATGAGGCCAGCTCCCCATGTTGTGCTGATGCAGCCTGCGCAGTCACAGAAAAAAAATAACGTGGCCAAAAGTAACAGGCTTTCGGGCACCTTATACGCCATTAATGTCTCCTTTTTTAGTTTGCCTGTATAACCTGAATTGCCCGACGGTTAACCTCCGTCCCCCCTGGCACCCGTCATCCTGCCGGGGCAGAACCGATACTATGCGTCATTCTGAGTGTATATCGTAACGCAGTCTTTTTCCTCAGTAGTGACTGACAGCCGACAGGAAAAATAAAACCAGCGTGAATGCCCCTATAGTGAGTTTCCGTTCCGCGGCACATTCTCCCCTTGCGGTTCATCGTCATAACGAATATCCAGCACAACCCTCAGCAGGGCAGCTACCGGCTCAAATAATGACTCCGGGATGCACTCCCCTCTGGAAACCTCACGAAACAGCGCCCGGGCCAGGGGAATATTTTCCACAACCGGAATGCCGTAACGCTCTGCCAGCGCCACCATCTGCCGGGCCCGCCCACCCCTTCCCTTTTCGACTACCCGGGGTAACGGCATCGCCTGCGCATCGTATCCCATACATACCGCAAGATGTGTCGGATTACGTACCACAACCGTTGACTGCCTGACATTTCGTGCCAGGCTGCCACTCTGCAGCTCCCGGTGCAGGTCCCGGCGCCGCTTTTTAATCTCCGGATCGCCGTCATTATCTTTATTCTCCTGCTTTACCTCTTCCTTACTCATCTTCTGCTGCCTGAGCGCGTTGTATTTCTGGAAGGCGTAATCCGCTCCGCACAGCACCAGATAAAAAAGCAGCATCCCGGCCCAGAGACTGCGTGTTAATGTATCAAATACAGGCAGCGCGCAATCCGGACCGCAGTAAACTAAAAACTGAAAATTCGTCGCATAACAGGAGAAGATGAAGAAAAATGTCAGGCAGAGCGCGCACACCTTTATACAGGACTTCAGTAACTCAATCAGGCTTTTTAACGAAAATATCTGCCGGATATTGGATACTGGATCCAGTTTATCACCCTTGATCCGCAACGCACCGGTGGCCAGCACAATTCCGGTCTGGACAACGATGCTGCCCGTTGTGGCCCCCATCAGTAATCCCGCCAGCCATAAAAACAACACAGTACAGCGGTTCAGTACCTGCCATGCAATCACCCCCAGCGCATCATCAAAGGGCATATTTATATGTGCAAAAGTAAACACAAACAGCTGAATACTTTCTTTTATGAGCCGCTCACCAAAAAAATGAAAATACGCAAAGATGACCAGCAACTGGCAACCTGAGGTTATCTCATTGCTTTTGACCACCGAGCCGTCCTGCCGGCTCTTCTCCTTTTTCTTTTTCGTGGGTTTTTCAGTCTTTTCTGTCATATACCGATAACACGTTTTGCAGGGCTCCGCCTGAACGCTGATGCAGACAGGCCTGAAAGGCGTGGGGCAGGATCAGGATCAGCAGAAAAAGGGCCACGGCGCTTTTTACCGGCATGGCAAGGCTGAAAACATGCAGCTGTTGTGCACTCCGGTTTATCAGCCCCATGGCAAGGTCGATCAGGACCATACTCAGTACCACCGGCAGGGAAAATGCCATACAGAGCTGCCAGAGCAGATCCCACTCCGTGCGCAAAAAATCCGGAATATGGTGGCCCGCGAGCCAGACGCTGCCGGGTGGAAGATCGCGCAGGGAGCGATACAATGCTGTTAATAAAAAATGCATCCCCTCCCCGGCGAAAAAGAGCACACACAACACCTGGCTGAACAACAGCCCCAGCAGCGATGTCTGTGAGGTCAGCGACGGGTTAAAGATCACCCCCAGCGTGGCCCCACGGAGGGTATCGATTAAAAACCCTGCCATATCCACGGCCCAGAAAGGCACTGCGGCACAAAAACCCAGCAAAATACCTGCAAGTAACTCCCCCGGAATAAGCGGAACCCATGTCCAGTCCGGATACGCAGGCATCACCGCGGCCACAAGCGGCAAGGCCGGCAGCATAAAAGCCAGAAGCACGCCGTTTCGGATCAACGCCCCGCCCAGAACGGAAGGCTGTAACAGCGGAAACAGCAATGTCATTCCCAGCGGGCGGGCCAGCGCCAGGGCCAGTGTTCCCGTATCATGACTGATATTCATTATCGCCCTGCCTGCTGCATAACCTGTCGGGTATAGCCGAGCAACACCCCTCCCATCCAGTGATAGCTGACCATCAGCGTAAGCGCCACAACAATAAGCTTAATCATAAACTGGAGTGTCTGATCCTGAATCTGCGTCAGTGCCTGAAAAATACTGATAATCACCCCCGTCAGGGAAGCCACCACCACAACAGGCAGGGACGTCATAAGGACCACCCATAAAAGCCGGGTCACCAGATAAATCAGTGCGGCATTATTCATTTACCGGAAACTCTCTATCATCCGGGACAGGATTAAATCCCATCCGCCGGCGAGAATAAAAATAAGCAGCTTAAACGGCAACGCCACGGTCACGGGAGACACCATCATCATCCCCATGGCCAGCAGAATATTTGAAATAAGAAGGTCAATCGCCAGAAAGGGCAGGTATATAAGTAAACCGATGTGAAATGCTTCACTGAGCTGGCTGACAGTAAAAGCCGGCAACAGGATCAGCAACGAATCCGGCGTAATATGCTGCCGGGCGCTCTCGGGCCATGACGAAACAAGCAGCTTTCTGAAGTACAGCACCTGTTTTTTCTCCGTGTTTTTCAAAAGAAATTGCCGGTAAGGCTCCAGCGCCTGCCGGTCCTGGCGATAAACATCCATGATGTCTCCCGAAACGGGCACCCACCGGGCTTTTATCTCCATTGCCGTTGGCGCCATGATAAACACGCTGAGAATAAGCGCCAGACCGTATAACGCCATATTCGGAGGCACCTGCTGAATACCCAGGGCGTTACGTAACACAGAAAACACGACTGACAGCTTCAGGAATGATGTCCCCATTACCACAAACAGCGGCAGTATGGACAATAAAAAAAGGACAGCAATCAGTTGCCATGGCGATGAAGAAAGCGCAGCGACAGAAAAAAGCATAATGCTCCTCAGCCTGGCTCACAGGCGATCCCGGACTTTTCAGATGTCACCAGCAGCCAGCGCTTAATCCGCACCAGAAAACGTGACTCACACAAGACAAGCTCACCATAGCCGGCCGTCCGGCCATTGAGCCGCAGCGTCACCTCTGGTGTAAAGCTGACCGTCGCCGGCAATATATCGCCTTCCTGGATGGTCATACTCTCTTTCAGGGAGAGCGTCGCCTGCCCCAGCTCGACAAGCAGCATCTGGGGGATCTCATCCAGCACCAGTGCCGCCGAAGACGGTGACTGCCCGTCATCGTTATATCCTGTCATGTAATCACTGAGATTTTCAGCTACCGTTTCCACCGTCCAGTATTCCTCCTGATAATGGTAAAGCTCCGCAGCCTTTCCGTCCGGAAAACCGACGAGAAACTGCCGGGAGCATAGATCGGTAAACGGGGAAAAAAACACACCGTCACCGGGCGAAAGCTGACCGATGTCACGCAGGGGCAGTACCGCGCCTCCGGCATACACGGGCAGCCTGACATGGGCATCCGCCTCCCCGGAGAGGCCATGACTTTCAGGTTGAGGCCTTTTTTCCTGCAACGCTGCAACCGCAGGTCCTGTTATTGCCGCCCTGAAGGCGTATCCCTCGACCGTCCAGTCCGCCATCATCACCAGCTGTCCGGACAAAAACGTCGCGGGATTCAGACACAGAGGGCCGTCTGGCATGACGGCGGCCGCATCAGACAGAGGCCTGAGCACGGCTGCTGTCATGTCTGCCAGCAGGAACGCATTAACGCCCGCCAGTTGCGCTGTTCCCAGCATACCTTCACACCACGACTTCCAGCTTTCGGCTGACAGAAAAAGCGCCCCTTTCCGCCCGTCTGTGCTGACCGACTGCACCAGAACATTGCGCATTAATGCACTGTCAGCCGGGAAAAACGTGACTTCTCCTGTCATCGCAGCACGACCACTGAAATCCCGGATCGTCTCTCTTTCCTCAGGGCTGACTGTCAGCAAAAATAACCTCCAGAGTACAGTAAATCCCACCCGCCACCAGCTCGGCACGCAACTGTGCCTGACGGGACAGCAACGCGCTGTACAGCGCAGCATCCGGCACAGACAGACGCACATGCATCATCATCCCCTCTTCTCCCTCCACTTCGCAGAGTACACCGTCAGCAACACCACCGGTCAGCCGGTAACGCTGCCGTCTCTGAAACCTGTTGTGCGGGCGGCGTATTCTGTCACCGGTATTATCCCTTCTGGTATAGAGTAATCGCCTGAACTGGTGACGGTTTTCTGCCGTCTCTTCGTGACGGATGAGCGTATGCTGCCCGATACAGCCTTCGCGATTAATCCGGCACATCGTTTAACAGGATCCTGAGTTTTTCTTGTTTTTTGAGCACCGATAGCAGGATGGCCTCCTGCTCCGACAGTTTTTCTTTCTGGCCGTCACACCAGGCGGCCAGCTCACCGGCCCGAACCACCAGACGTCGGGCATCATCACGAAGCTGGAGCATATTCTGCCGGCTGCGTTGCCACTGCTCAACGCTGTCCATCCCCGTCCGGCTGGACAGCATCCGGGCGGTCTGGATGACATGATGATAAGCGCAGCCATTGTCGTGCAGGGCTTTTTCTGCCTGTGCCACGACATCATGCAGCCTGGCAATATTTTTTCTGATACGGGCTTCACGCTGTCGCTTTACCTGTAACAGCGCCCTGAATATCAGGTATTCAGCAGTTCTTCCATTGAGAGAAGCAACTGAGGAAGAGAGCATGTTTCCGGACTCCTCTGTTGTAAAAATGCACTGATATGAGGATATAAAGCCACCGCCCTGTCCGCCACCGGATCCTCACCCTGTCTGAACTCACCCACCCGTATCAGCAGTTCAACATCACGATACACTGACATGAGCTGCCTCACTGATGCAGCAAGCGTACGGTGCCGTTCGCATGTCACCGCCGGCATGATCCTGCTCAGGCTCGACAACACATCAATTGCCGGGAAATGTGCAGCCTGCGCCATTCGACGGGACAGCACAATATGTCCGTCCAGCAACGATACCAGCTCGCCGGCCAGGGGCTCTGTCATGTCATCGCCCTCAACCAGAACCGTATAAAATGCGGTAATACTCCCCCGCTCATCCTTTCCGACCCGTTCCAGTAATGTCGGCAGGCTGGCAAAGACGGAGGCAGGGTAACTCCCGGACGTCAGGGGTTCGCCAGCCGCAAGACTGATTTCTCTCGCCGCACGGGCATAGCGGGTCAGTGAATCCACGAAAAGAAACACGCGCCTGCCCGACGCCCGTAGTTGTTCCGCAATGGTGGTGGCCGTATACAGCGCCCGCAGGCGCTCCAGAGCGGGCCTGTCAGACGTCGCCACAACGACAGTACAGCGACGCATCACCTCCCCGCTCAGCGTCTGCTGAAGAAATTCGCTGACTTCTCTGCCCCTTTCACCGATCAGAGCCAGGACATTGACATCACTGTCCGGGCTGCTGCACAGCATGGACAATAACGTACTTTTCCCCA
>Ga0157367_1000909_pt1 | contig 13486 bp, 9 predicted proteins | sample AttbisABBM2_FD_113142 | JGI IMG/M metagenome (GOLD analysis project Ga0157367, IMG submission 113142) | Fungus gardens microbial communities from leaf cutter ant in Botucatu, State of São Paulo, Brazil - Atta bisphaerica ABBM2 | ecosystem: Host-associated > Fungi > Mycelium > Unclassified ...
GATCGGCGCGTCGTCTTCCGATTCGAGCAGATCCTCGACTTCGGGGATGTCCTGCATCAGCCGCGACAGGTCGACTTCGCCCTCGACCTCGCCGACCACCTGCGCGGCGCTGCCGTCCTGGCGCGCGTATGCCTGGTTGATCGCGAGTGCGAGTTCGTCGGCCGGCAGCCGGTGCACCGAGATCGAGCCGAAATTGCGCGCGATCTCCGCGAGCGCCGCGTCGTTCGTGCGTTCGCTGATCCACACTTCGAGCGTGTCGTCGTGCTGATGCGCGATCAGCACCTGGCCGCTCTTCGCGAAGCCGTAGGGCAGCAGCCGCGCGGCAAGCGGCGACGGCGGCTGGCGTTCGCCCGGCGCGCCGTCGTGGGGGGACGCGAGCACGTCGCTCACTGCGAGACTCCCGACGGGGCCGTCAGCGGCTGTTGCTGCATCTGCGGCTGCGGCACGGCCTGTTGCTGCACGGCCGGTTGCGCTTGCTGCGCCGGCTGTTGCGGCGCGCTCGGCTGGCCCTGCTGACGGCGCATCTTCGTCAGGTCGAACAGGTTCAGCGCCGAGCCGCCTTCGGCCGGGCCGAGCGGCATCGTCGGAACGATCGGATCGTCCTTGTCGCGCATGACGTTGTTGTCCGACTTGTACGAGCCCGTCACGCCCTGGATATAGTCGTAGCGGTTCGACGAGATCGCCTGCGCGGTCTGCCGGTCGTTGATGATCACGGGGCGCAGGAACACCATCAGGTTGGTCTTCTGGCGGTTCTTCGATTCCGAGCGGAACAACTGGCCGATCCACGGGATGTCGCCCAGCAGCGGCACCTTGCTGTTCGTCACGTTGTAGTTGTCCTGCATCAAGCCGCCGAGCACGATGATTTCACCGTTGTCCGCGAGGATCGTCGACTGGATCGAGCGCTTGGTGAAGGTCGGGCCGTTGACCGCGGTCGCCGTGGAAGTCACGACCGCCGAATCCTCGGTGTAGAGCTGCAGCTTCAGAATGCCGCCGTCGGTGATCTGCGGCTTCACGTGCAGCGTGAGGCCGACATCGCGGCGATCGTAGGTATTGAATGCGTTGTTCGTGTTGCCGCTCGTCAGGTTCGAATACGAACCGGTCGGAATCGGCACGTTCTGGCCGACGACGATCTTCGCTTCTTCATTGTCGAGCGTGATGAGGTTCGGCGTCGACAGCACGTTCGCGTCGCTCACGCCCGCGAAATAATTCAGCAGCGCACCGAGGCCCTGCACGCCGAACATGTTGTGCAGCCAGCCGACGTTGAGGCCCGGCATGAGCGTCTGCCCCAACGCGGCGAGACCCGTCGTACCACCGGCCGCAACCGCGCCCGACACCCCGAGGATGTTGCCGGTGGGCGTACCGGGGGAGCTGAAGTTCGTGCCGCCGAGAAACTGGCCGTTCGCGATCTGCCACTGGATGCCGAGGTTGCCGGACGTGTTCGAGTTCAGCTCGACGATCAGCGCCTCGATATACACCTGCGCGCGCCGCGCATCGAGCTGGTCGATCACCGCGCGCAGGTTCCGGTACACCGGGTCCGATGCGGTGATGATCAGCGAGTTCGTCGCCGCGTCGGCCTGGATCATGCCGCCCGGCTGGTTGTCGTCGCCCTTGTCCTTGTCGCCGCCGAGCAGGCCGCCGGTGCCGAGGCCGCCGCCTTGCGACGAACCGGTGCCACCGTACGACGAAGACGACGAGCCGCCGAGGCCGCCCGACGGCAGCGGCGGGGTGCCCGCGGTGCCGGTCGAGAAGTTGCCGCTCGACGACGAGCCGCCCTGGTTGAACGCGTTCGCGTCGTTCGACGTCGCCGACGCGCCGGTTTCGCCGCCGCCCTTGCCGAGCATTCCGCGCAGCGTCTTCGCGAGCTTCGTCGCCTCGGCGTTCCTCAGCGGCACCACGTGCATGTTGCCGGGCACCGCGCTCGGCGCATCGAGCTGCTGCGCGAGGCGCTTCGCGGCCGCGAGCCGCGACGGATTCGACGCGCGCAGCATCAGCGAGTTGGTGCGCGGGTCGGCCTGCACCAGCACCTTGAGCGTCGCGTCGCTGTTGCCGATCGCGCCCGGATCGAGCAGCTTCTGCAGCTGCGTCGCGGCATCGATCGCGTTCGCGTTCCTGAGCGGCACGACCTGCACCTGCGCGCCCGCCGCGCTGTCGACGCCGGAGATGATCTGCGCGATCCGGCGCACGTTGTCCGCGTAGTCGGTGACGACGATCGTGTTGTTGGCCGGGTAGGCGGTAACGGTGTTGTTCGGCGAGATCAGCGGCCGCAGCACCGGCAGCAGGTTGTTGGCCGATTCGTTCTTCAGCACGAACACCTGCGTGACGATCTGGTCGCCGCGCGCCTGCGGCGTGTTGCCGACGTAGGTCGGCACCCCCTGCAGCTTCGCGTCGGCCTCCGGCACGACCTTCAGCACCCCGTGATCCTGCACCAGCGCGAAGCCCTGCATGCGCAGCGCGGATTGCAGCGTCTTCAGCGCCTGGTCTTCCGGCACCGCGCGCTCGGCGACGAGGTTGAGCTGACCCTTCACGCGCGGATCGACGATGATGGTCTTGCCGGTCGCCGCGCCGATCGCCTTGGCGACCTGATCGATGTCGGCGTTGACGAAATTGAGCGTGACCTGGGCGTGGGCGGCCTGCGAAACGATGATGCCGGCGACGATCAACGTCGTGGCAATGCGCCGCATAACGAAGCGATTTCTTGTCATGGATGAATGGGTCGATGCCGGTTCAGGTCACCATCCGGCGGTAGAACTGGATCCAATTCCGAAAAAAGCGACATTAGCAGTTTTTCATGTCCGAAATATCACATCGATCCGAGGAATGTCTCATATACGACAGTATTCACGACACCCGTATGAAAAATGTAAGCTTCGGTCTCTGCGCCGTCCGTTCGGCTCTCGTCATCATTTCAGGATGAACTGAAACGAAAATGCGGTATAACCCGGCATTCGATGCCTGTCCTGTCGCAATACGGCAGGCTCTCGGTATGATACGAGCGTCGCGATGCGCGTCGCGCGATTTCCGGACACGGGTTTTCCCGCCCCCGGTTATTTTTCCGCTTACTGAACAATGAACAGACGGTTCGTTTCGATTGCGTGGTTGATCGGCGCCTGCCTCGCCAGCGGAAACGCACGCGCCGATTGTTTCGACGAAGCCGCTAAATATCAGCAGGTCAATCCGCTGATCCTGCGCGCGATCGCATGGCAGGAATCGCATAACCGGCCGGATGCGAAGAACAAGAATGCGAACGGCTCGACCGATTACGGCCTGATGCAGATCAACTCGATCCATCTGCCCGTGCTGTCGCGCTACGGCATCGGCCGCGACACGCTGATGGAGCCGTGCAAGAACGTCTACATCGCCGCCTGGCACCTGCGCCAGAAGATGAACCGGTACGGCAACACCTGGCAGGCGATCGGCGCCTATCACTCGGAAACGCCCGCGCTGCGCGACAAGTACGCGAAGCAGATCGCCGGCATCCTCACCCAGTGGAAGCTGCTGCCCGCGCAATGACCGGGCGCGCGGCCGCGTAAGACGCCGCGCCGGCAGGCCGGCGCGCGTTTGATGCACAATGCGGGCTCATGCCGCAGTTTTCCCCGGCGCCCGGCCCGAGCCGCTGGCGCCCGACCGGGCCGCCGCGGCCGCTTTTTCCATTTTTCCGTTGGTGCGTACCGCAATGAACCAGCCGTTGCCCGTCACCGTGCTGTCCGGCTTCCTCGGCGCCGGCAAGACCACGCTGCTCAACCATATCCTCGCGAACCGCGCGGGCCTGAAGGTCGCCGTGATCGTCAACGATCTCGCGGCGGTGAACATCGACGCGTCGCTCGTGCGCGATGCGCAGGCGCTGTCGCACGTCGAGGAACGCCTCGTCGAGATGACGAACGGCTGCATCTGCTGCACGCTGCGCGACGACCTGCTCGTCGAGATCCGCAAGCTCGCCGCGGACGGCCGCTTCGATGCGATCCTGATCGAGTCGACCGGCATCGCCGAGCCGATGCCGATCGCCGAGACCTTCACGTTCGTCGACGAAGAAGGCACGTCGCTCGGCGAGCTCGCGCGGCTCGATACGCTCGTCACCGTGGTCGACGCTTTCAATTTCCTGCGCGACTACGGCTGCGACGACGCGCTCGCCGCGCGCGGCATCGCGGCCACCGAGGACGACGATCGCACGCTCGTCGAACTGCTGATCGAGCAGATCGAGTTCTGCGACGTGCTCGTGATCAACAAGGCCGACCTCGTCGACGCGAACGAACTGACGCGCCTGCAGCACATCCTCGCGCGGCTGAACCCGCGCGCGCACCAGGTCGTCTCGACGTTCGGCAACGTGCCGCTGCGCGACGTGCTGAACACCGGCCGCTTCGATTTCGACGAAGCGGCGAATGCGCCGGGCTGGCTCGCGTCGCTCGAGCATGCGCACGACCACGACCATGGCCATGACCACGCGCATCCGCACGTGCATGGCGAAGCCGACGAGTTCGGCATCGGCAACTTCGTCTACCGCGCGCGCCGGCCGTTCCATCCGGCGCGCCTCTGGGAACTGCTGCACCAGGAATGGCCGGGCGTGCTGCGCAGCAAGGGCTTCTTCTGGCTCGCGACGCGCAACGACATCGCCGGCTCGCTGTCGCAGGCGGGCGGCGTCTGCCGGCATGGGCCGGCAGGCTCGTGGTGGGCCGCGCAGGATCGCGCGGAATGGCCGGACGACGACGAACTGCTCGCCGAGATTCGCGCGGAATGGCAGGGCGACCTCGACGATCGCTCGATCGGCGACCGCCGCCAGGAACTCGTGCTGATCGGCATCGGCCTCGATACGGACGCATGGCGCGCGAAGCTCGACGCATGCCTGCTGAGCGATGCGGAATTCGCGCGCGGCGCAGCGGGGTGGGCGGCATTCGACGACCCGTTCCCGGCATGGGACATCGACGACCATGATCACGATCACGATCACGATCACGATCACGATCACGACGACGATGACCACGGCGACGCACAGATCGTGCATCGCTCGTAACAACCGTTAAATCTTGCAAGAGCGGCGCGGACTGTGGCAAAAAAGCCGCGCGCGCCCATAAAAAAACCCGCCGAGTGGCGGGTTTTTCTTTAACAGGCGCTGGGTTTAACGCTTGTTGACGGCGTCCTTGAACGCCTTGCCAGCCGTGAACTTGACCGTCTTGGCTGCCGGGATCTTGATGGTTTCGCCGGTCTTCGGGTTACGGCCCGTACGTGCTGCGCGCTTGCCCGAACCGAAGCTGCCGAAGCCGATCAGCTGAACCGCGTCGCCCTTCGACACGGCTTTCTTGATGACTTCGAGCAGCGTGTCCAGCGTTTCGCCGGTTTGAGCCTTGCTGGCGCCCGTTTGAGCGGCGACGGCGTCGATCAGTTCCTGTTTGTTCATTAAGGTTCCTTTTTCAGGTTAGGTTGACACGAACAGCGCGAACGCGCCGATTATACGTGCGCGAACCGTGCCGTCGAGAGTCGGACTCCGACGGCACAGCGCCGAATCCTGGCCCGCACGGGGTGGCTTCCGGCAACCCGAAAGCCGCCCCGCGTTACGGCGCTTGCTATGATAGCGCAGCGCAAACCCAATAACGACAAGGGTTTCAAAGATTTTCATCGGTATTTCGCCGAATGAATCACTGGTCGCCTGTTTTTTGACCCACGCCAACCGGACAGGATACGCAGCCCGCTCGACCCATGCGCACGGCCGTTGGTTTTTGCCAACGGCCGACCGGACGGGGCCGCGCAATCCCTTGCCAGGCTTGGCTGCCACGATTTTTGTTTCGCATGCCCGACCGACTCGTACCCGCCACGCTCGCGTTCCGCGACGACGGCACGCTCGTCTCGCCCGCATACGGCGACATCTATCACAGCGCCGCCGGCGGGATCGCGCAGGCGAGCCATGTGTTCGTCGCGGGCAACGGCCTGCCCGCGCGCTGGCAGGGCCGGCGCACGTTCACCATCGTCGAGACCGGGTTCGGCGCCGGCTGCAATTTCCTCGCGACCTGGGCCGCGTGGCGCGACGACGCCGCGCGCTGCGAGCGGCTGCATTTCGTATCGGTGGAGAAGCATCCGTTCACGCGCGAGGACCTGCGCCGCGCCGCATCGCATGTGGTTGCGCACACAACCATTTCGGCGGACCTCGATGCGCTCGTCGATGCGTGGCCGATGCTCGTGCCGGGCCTGCACCGGCTCGAATTCGATGAAGGGCGCGTCGTGCTCACGCTCGTGTTCGGCGATGCGCTCGCGATGCTGCCGAAGCTCGCGGTGCGTGCCGATGCGTTCTATCTCGACGGTTTCTCGCCGGCGAAAAACCCCGATTTGTGGTCGGTCGACGTGTTTCGCGCGCTCGCGCGCCTCGCCGGCGAAGGCGCGACGTTCGCGACGTATACGAGTTCGGGCGACGTGAAGCACGCGCTCCTGGAAGCCAGCTTCGCCTATCGCAAGGTCGACGGCTTCGGGGGCAAGCGCGCGATGCTCGTCGGCGAATTCGCGCCGCGCTGGCAGATGCGCCGGCACGAGCCGCCGCGCGCGCTGCCGGTCGCGGCGCGCCGCGCGATCGTGATCGGTGCGGGCCTCGCAGGCTGCGCGGTGGTCGAACGGCTCGCCGCGCGCGGCTGGGACGTCACGCTGATCGAGCGGCGCGAGCGGATCGCGGCCGAAGCGTCCGGCAACCCGGCCGGCGTGTTCCATCCGCTGATGACGCGCGACGACAACGTCGCGAGCCGGCTCACGCGCAGCGGCTTCGTCCACGCGCTCGCGCGCTGGCGTGCGCTCGAACGCGCGGGCCATCGGTTCGGGCGCAGCACGCGCGGCATGATCCATCTCGCGGAATCGGGCGACGACTTCGAGCGGATGCGCGCCGCATACGACGCGCTCGGCGTCCCGCCCGACTATGCGCAGTTGCTGAGCGCCGACGACGTGCGCGCGCGCCTGAACCTGCCGGTCGCGCACGGCGGCCTGCTGTTTCCGCACGGCGGTGCGGTGCGGCCGGCCGAATTATCCACCGCGCAGTGCGCGGCGGCCGGTGAGCGCGTGCGAATCCTCACGCGCACCGAAGTCGCGCGCCTCGAACGTCACGACTCGGGCTGGCGCGCACTCGACGATGCCGGCCGGACGCTTGCCGAGGCGCCGGCCGTCGTGCTCACGAACGCCGGCGACGCGGTGCGGCTCGCGGGCCTGCAGCACGTCGCGCTGCAGCCGGTGCGCGGGCAGCTCACGCTGCTGCCGCCGGGCAGCGCCGCGCCGCTCGACTGCCCGGTGATCGGCGACGGCTACGCGGTGCCGCTCGAAGACGGCACGCTGCTGATCGGCGCGACGTTCGAACCGGACGATGTCGACCCCGCGCTGCGCCCGGCCGGCCACGCGGAAAACCTCGAGCGGGTGCGGCACCTGCTGCCGGGCCTGATCGGCGACGTGCCCGACGTGGGCGCGCTGCACGGCCGCGTCGCGTTCCGCTGGGTGGCCGGCGACCGGCTGCCGCTGATCGGCCCGCTCGCGGACGAAACGCACGCGCTCGCGAACGCCCGCGCGCTGAGCGGCGCGAAAGCGCGCGACCTGCCGCGCACCGAAGGCCTGTACGGCGCGTTCGGCTACGGCTCGCGCGGCCTCGTGTGGGCGGCGCTCGGCGCCGAGCTGATCGCGTCGCAGCTCGAAGGCGAACCGTGGCCGCTCGAACGCGAGCTCGCGGAAGCGATCGATCCCGCGCGGTTCCTGATCCGCGCGCTGCGCGCCCGCCGGGTGAGCTGACGCGACGCGCAGCCGCGTCACAGTGCCCCGATTCCCTCTCGCCAGGTTATCCACGCAAGTCTGTGGATAACCGCGCGGAATCCACGCGCATTCCGTGTGCAATCACAGTGGACGTAAACTGGGCAACTCGGCACAGCTGTGAAGCGGCCCGAAAGTTGCTCAACTCAACCTGCTGTGCGCGCACAGCCTGTGCAGCGGGTTATGGTTTCGCCAACGCGTTGATCTGCCAGCGTAAACCGAAGTTATCCACAGAATTCCGCGTGCCTTGTTAACTTCTACTACGTATATATACAGGTAAACCTTTGAATCGAAAGGCAAGCCGTCCCGGCGACCGGCCAATCTGCCGATCATTGGATAGCCGACCCGAAAACCTGTGGCACAATCGGTTTCCTTCGCGTTCGTCCGGCCAGGCGCCGGACATGCTTCAATGGAACGGTCGGCAGGATTTCGAATCTGAGTCTTCGAGATCGCGCTGTCCATTCACACACCAGGCCGACAATCCAGATCGGCGAATCTGAACGACATCCCCGCCAAGCGGCGGAGCAGGCAGTTCCCATGTCCTGCCGTCGTACACAACAATCATCTTCGGGGCGACACCCAGCCGGCGTGCATCTCAGCGTTGACGCTTGACCCCGCGTCGCTGGCGGTTGCTTCCAACCAAGGAGAAGTCACCACGATGAAGTCGGCGTTCTCATTCCTGCCCAATTGGCCGCTCGCACCGGATGCCGTGTTCTGGGCCGGGCTCGCGCTGTTCGCCGCCGGCCTGTGCGGCGAGCTGTGCTATCGCGCATGGCGGCTGCCGCGCATCACCGGGTATGCGGTGATCGGCCTCATCGCAGGGTCGTTCGGGTTCGGCGTGATCGACGCCAGCACCGACGAAACCTCCCGCCTGCTGATCGACGTCGCGCTCGGCCTGCTGCTGTTCGAGCTCGGCAGCCGGCTCGACCTGCGCTGGATCCGCCGCAATCCGTGGCTGATCGCGTCGAGCCTCGCCGAAGCCACGCTCACCTTCCTGTTCGTGTTGTTCGTGCTGCTCGGGCTCGGCGTGTCGGGCATGGTCGCGCTCGTGCTGGCGGCGATTTCGATCGCCACGTCGCCGTCGATGGTGATCCAGCTGAAGACCGAACTGCGCGCGGAAGGGCAGGTGTCGCAGCGCCTGATCACGCTGACCGCACTGAACAGCGTCTATGCGGTCGTGCTCACCAAGCTCGTGACGAGCTGGCTGCACCAGGAGGCGTACGGCAACGTGTTCGCGACGATCCTGCAGCCGGTTTACCTGTTGGCGGGTTCGTTCATCGTTGCGTACATCGTCGCGCGCGCGTGCAATTACCTGTTCCGCCACATGACCGCGACGATGCGCGACGAGCATTCGTTCGTTGCGCTGTTCGGCCTCGTGATGATCGCGATCGCGGTCGCACAGGCGCTGAAGCTGTCGACGCTGCTCACGCTGCTGCTCGCCGGCATCATCGTGAAGAACCTCGAGGCGCGCCCGCAACTGTGGCCCGAGCATTTCGGCACGGCCGGCTGGCTGCTGACGGTGGTGCTGTTCGTGCTCACGCTGACCTCGTTCACGTGGGGCGACATCGCGCTCGGCGGGCTGCTCGCGATCGCGCTGATCGTCACGCGGCTCGTCGCGAAACTCGCCGGCGTGGTCGCGTTCGCGAAGCCGAGCGGCATCGGGATGAAGCAGGGCGTCGCGCTCGGCCTCGCGCTGTCGCCGATGTCCGCGCTCGCGTACCTGCTCGTCGACGACACCTACCAGCTCTACCCGAATTTCGATCCGCACCTGCGCGCGATCGTGATGTGCGCGATCGTGGTCCTGCAGCTCGTCGGCCCGTTCCTCGTCTACCGCTGCCTGTCGGCGGTCGGCGAACGCAGCGACAGCAACTGATTTACGGAAACTGCCATGGCACTCGAAACCTTCGTCAATTCCGAACCGTTCACGTTCGGCGTCGAACTGGAAATCCAGGTCGTCAACACGCACAACTACGATCTGACGAAAGCGGCGTCCGACCTGATGCGGCTGATCCAGGGCGAAACATTTCCGGGCAACATCACGCCGGAAATCACCGAAAGCATGATCGAGCTGTCGACCGGCATCTGTCATACGCACGAGCAGGCAGTCGGCGAACTGCGCGCGATTCGCGACGTGCTCGTCAAGGCGGCCGACCAGCTCAACGTCGGCCTGTGCGGCGGCGGCACGCACGCGTTCCAGCAGTGGAGCGAGCGGCAGATCTACGACGCGCCGCGCTTCCAGTACATCTCCGAGCTGTACGGCTATCTCGCCAAACAGTTCACCGTGTTCGGCCAGCACGTGCACATCGGCTGCCCGGATCCGGACAGCGCGCTGTTCCTGCTGCACTCGATGTCGCGCTTCATTCCGCATTTCATCGCGCTGTCCGCGTCGTCGCCGTTCGTGCAGAACGTCGACACGGGCTTTCATTCAGCGCGGCTGAACTCGGTGTTCGCGTTTCCGCTGTCGGGCCGCGCGCCGTTCGTGCTGACCTGGAACGGCTTCGAGGAATACTTCACGAAGATGGTGAACACCGGCGTCGTCAATTCGATGAAGGACTTTTACTGGGACATCCGGCCGAAACCGGGCTTCGGCACGATCGAAGTGCGCGTGATGGATACGCCGCTGTCCGTCGACCGCGCGGCGGCAATCGCGTGCTACATCCAGACGCTCGCCCGCTACCTGCTGACCGACCGGCCGCTCACGCTGTCCGAGGACGACTACCTCGTCTACACGTTCAACCGCTTCGAGGCGTGCCGCTTCGGCCTCGAAGGCACCTGCGTGAATCCTCAGACTGGCGAGCGGCGCACGATCGCCGAGGACATCCTCGACACGCTCGACCGGATTGCGCCGCACGCCGCGGCACTCGGCTCGCGCGCGGCGCTCGACGAGATCGGTGCGCTCGCGAAGGCGCGCGTAAACGACGCGTCGTGGCTGCGCACGGTCTACAAGCAGGAAAAATCGCTGAACGAGACTGTCCGGCAGCAGTGCTTACGTTGGCGTGAATGAAAATATGTTTTGCCAATTACAGGCTCGACCGGCCGGCGATTCGCTGAACGAAGGTTGACGCAGGTCAATCGCGAAATCGTTTGCCGGGCGCGCGCCGGTCTGTGGATAACCCGGGATTCTTCAGCAAAGTCAATGGCATGCCGAACGGATAACCCGGTGGATCGCCCATCCGCGGCGCCCGCCCGGCCGAGGCGCGAAAATGCATGCCGATGCTGCCTCGCCGGTTGGAGTTAATCCTCGCACAATCGATTTCCGGTCTTATTCAGCCGTTATCCACAGATTGGAGGGGATAACTTAGCTGTGCGATTTTCCGCTCTCGCTTAGAATGTCGGCTTTGCGGACGCCGGAACGACGCGTGTCTCACCGGTGCCGCGCTGGCGGCCGCCGTGTGTGCCTCGCGACGGCCGTGTTGGATGCGTTCGATGGAGCGCGTTCCTTTTGAGATAGAAACTCGATCTCCACACTACGGCTGCCCGGGATGACGGGCGGCGTCAAAGCGAAAAGACTATGAGCGAAGGCGTTTACGGGAATCAGGCTGCGGGGCGCGTGACCCACAGTTTGCTGCGATTGAGTACGGCCATGCGGAGCCAGGCATGGGATTGGGCGGAAGGCGCGGGCCTCACGCCGACGCAGGGCGAGATCCTCGTGCTGCTCCTGCAGCGCAAGGGCCCGATGCGGCTTGGCGAGATCGCACGCGAGACGCAGCTCACCGCGGCGACCACGAGCGATGCGGTCAGCACGCTCGAGACCAAGGGCCTCGTCGAAAAGCGCCGTGCGCTGGACGACGGCCGCGCGCTGGCGGTGCGGCTCTCCGCCCGCGGCCGCACCGCGGCGAAGAAGGCGCTGCAGTGGCCGGAATTCCTGACCAAGGCCGTCGGCACGCTCGGCACGGACGAGCAGGGCGCGCTGTACCGCGCGCTGCTGAAGACGCTGCGCGAGCTGCAGGTGGCCGGCGCGACGCCGCCGCACCGGATGTGCGTGACGTGCGCGCACTTCCAGCCGTCGAAGGCGCCGAAGAAGGGCGCCGCCGCGCACTATTGCGCGGCGCTCGACCTGACGCTCGCCGACAGCGACCTGCGCCTCGATTGTTCCGTACACGAAGAAGCCGACGCCGCGACGCAGAAGAAGATCTGGAAGATCTTCGCGGCCTGACGTCCGTCGATCGACCGGGAGGCCGATGATGAGCGCTGAAGTCGTGGCGATTCGCCATGTGCATTTCGAGGATCTCGGCAGTTTCGAGCAAGTGCTCGGCGAACGGGGCCGGCGGGTGCGTTACGTCGACGTCGGCGCGTCACGGTTCGAGGTGCTCGACGTCCTGCAGCCATCGCTGCTGGTCGTGCTCGGCGGGCCGCTCAGCGTGTACGACGACGCGCAGTATCCGACCATCGCGCCGCTTGCGGCGCTCGTCAGGCAGCGCATCGACGCGGGGCTGCCGATCCTCGGCATCTGTCTCGGTGCGCAGTTCATCGCTCATGCGCTCGGTGCGCGCGTCTATCCGGCCGCGCAGAAAGAGCTCGGCTGGGCGCCGCTCACGCTGACCGACGCGGGCCGCGCGTCCGCGCTGCGGCATCTCGACGGCGCGTCGACGTCGATGCTGCACTGGCACGGCGACACCTTCGACCTGCCGGGCGGCGCGATCCACCTCGCGTCGACGCCCGCGTGCCGTCATCAGGCGTTCGCCTGGGGGCAGCACGTGCTGGCGCTGCAATGTCATCCCGAGATCCGCGCCGATCGCTTCGAACCCTGGCTGATCGGCAATGCCGGCGAAATCGCCGCGACGCCGGGCATCGATGCGCACCAGCTGCGCAGCGACACCGCGCAGCACGGCCCGGGGCTCGAAAGCGCCGCGCGCCGCATGTTCGCGGAATGGCTCGACGGCGTCGGCGTTTGACGCGCACGCCGCGGGCGTGACGCCGGTGGCGATTCCGGTCGCCGGCCACACCTCGCTGGCCGCACCTGACCATCCGTTTACGGCCGACCCCGCGTCCTGCACGCTTCGCACCCGCGTGCTACGCTCAGCCGCTCCTTTCCTTTCCCAGCGAGCGGCATCCATGACTGCGCTGTTTTCTCCGTTCACGCTGCGCGGCGTGACTGTTCCGAACCGTATCGTCGTATCGCCGATGTGCCAGTATTCCGCCGAGCGCGGCGAGGCGACCGACTGGCACATGATCCACCTCGGCCATCTCGCGCTGTCGGGCGCAGGCCTGCTCTGCATCGAGGCGACCGCGGTCGAGCCGGACGGGCGCATCACGCATGCCGACCTCGGCCTGTGGGACGACGTCACCGAAGCCGCGCTGAAGCCGGTGCTGGCGGCGATCCGCAAGCATGCGCCGATCCGCGTCGCGATGCAGCTGTCGCACGCAGGGCGCAAGGCGTCGAGCCAGGTGCCGTGGAACGGGGGCCAGCTGGTTCCGGTCGCCGACGGCGGGTGGCTGCCGCATGCGCCGTCCGACGTGCCGCACAAGGACGGCGAGACGCCGCCGCTCGCGCTCGACACCGCGGGCCTGAACCGGATCCGCGACGCGTTCGCGGCCGCCGCGAAGCGCGCGGCGCGGCTCGGCATCGACGCGATCGAAGTGCACGCGGCGCACGGCTACCTGCTGCACCAGTTCCTGTCGCCGCTCGCGAACCGGCGCACCGACGCGTACGGCGGCTCGCGCGAGAACCGGATGCGCTTTCCGCTCGAGATCTTCGAGATCGTGCGCGCGGCGTTTCCGGAGGACC
>Ga0157367_1000910_pt1 | contig 13485 bp, 23 predicted proteins | sample AttbisABBM2_FD_113142 | JGI IMG/M metagenome (GOLD analysis project Ga0157367, IMG submission 113142) | Fungus gardens microbial communities from leaf cutter ant in Botucatu, State of São Paulo, Brazil - Atta bisphaerica ABBM2 | ecosystem: Host-associated > Fungi > Mycelium > Unclassified ...
CATGGGGGCCGGCACAAGGGCCGCGATAGCCCATGTCGCGCTCACCACCACAGCACACCGGTATCGGCGTATCGCCGCCGCCGATTGGCTTGTAATGACGCTTTTGGCAAATCAGGCAGTAATACTCAAAGTGGGTCAGTGCCATACGTCCTCACTATGAACGTGGGTAGGTGGTGGGGGATTCCCAGCAGCGCTCATGCCGGCGGCGACCACTGCGAAAAGTCGGTCAGCAACGCATAATCCTCCTCGCTGAGCTGGCCGAGCTGCCAGGCGTAGCGCAACGCGCCGTACAGCATCCACTCCCGCCGCCGGTACTCGTTGAGGTCGCGCTCGGCGAGCAGCGTCGCAAAGTCACGGGCTAACGCCTTCCTCCCCCTCGGCCCCCGGAGGCGGCCCAGAGCGGCGGTTATGGCCTCGGGCAAGGGGGCCGGGGCGGACCCGGCGGCGAGGTCTTGGGTACCCATCGTTCGATTCTCCATAGGAACGGTCCCCCGGCTCAGGCCGGCGCCGCGGTCAGCGTCAGTTCGAACTCGAATAGGCGATTGAATTGGGTGTTATCCACCTGACCCATCATGTACGCATAGCCGACGGCCCCCATGTACACGCCAGAGTTCCGTTTTCGGTCAGAGGCCTGGCAGGGGTCCTTGAGGTCCCGCACGCGATCCAGCACAAAGCCGCGGCCCGCGTCGGGCAGCTGGTTCAATGCCGCCTGCACGTCGTGGGGCAGGCTGGCCAGCAGGGCGGCGCGCGCGGCCGCCTGCTGTTCGATGTCTTGCTTGATGTCCATCTTCAGCACCTCATCGCGATAGGTTTCGTGCTCACGCCAGGCCCTAGGACTCTGGCCATCCAGTACCTGGGCACTCGGTCGCCACCCTCCAGGGGGCTGGCCACCAGCCCCCGCCCAGGTGGCGGGGCCGATTTACCAGAATGGCTACTTATGCGAAGGCGCCGCGCTACGCCTGGGCTTCCTCCAAGGCGTCGGTCACTTCGTCCACCGCCGCCAAGGCGGTATCCAGCGCGTCCACCGCCTGCTCGATGGCCTGGCCGCGCTCGCCTTCCTGCAGGCTCTCGGGCAGGTTGTCGTAAGCCTCTTGCTCTTCCTCGCGCAGCACCTCAATGCGTTCGCGTAGATCCATCAGCTGGCCGGCGATGTCGGCCAGCTGCCGGCGGCGATCCCTGTTCATGCTCGATCCTGCTCGGGACTGGATGGGTGGTGGGGAGGGTTCAGCCTTCGCGCAGGCGCACGGGCAGCAGCAGCTCTCTCTCCTGACTCTCCATCTGGAGCAGCAACAGCCGGGTTTCGTGGGTCATGCCGGAGTCGTCGGCGTAGGCCAGTTTGACCAGGGTCGCCAGGGCCACGGAGTTGTCCAGCAACGTCACCAGGTCTTCGTCTGTCGCCGCGCCCTGCAGGTACTTGTCGCGGTACTGCTCGGCCACGGCCAGGCAATCTTGGGCCATCTGGAGGATGGCCTTTTCGAGCGGGGGGATGTCCATCATCGCGGCGGTGGTGGTGGCCATGGATTGATCCTTGCCGGCGGCGCCGGGGTGGGTGGTGGGGAGGGTTCCGTTACTTGCGGCGCAGCCGCGGCCGCGGTTGCTGCTCCAGGGCCTGCACCTCGGCAACGTGCTCGCGGCCTACATCGCAACGGATGTCGAGATAGTGGCCGCTGTAGGACGTGGTATCGCCCTGCAGGCGCACCGCCCGTTGCCGGAGCCACCGGTAGCGATCAGCAGCCAGGCGCAGCTCTTCCAGCTCGGCGGCGGTGATGGTCACGGAGTCGTCGCTCATGGGGTCGGGCCCTTGGTGGCAGCGTGGACCAGCGACCAGGCCAGGTCATCCGCGGCGTCCGACAGCTCTCGCAAGGCATCAATGCGGAGCCCACTCGGCAAGGCCTCGAGACCCTTGATGGCCTCCAACAGCGCGCGCGCCTCATTTGCAGTGGCGTGCAGTGCATGAAGATCGGCGACGGCAGTGCTCGGGGCTGTGTTGATGACCATGGCTAGATCTTTCCCTTGGCTTTCGTCCGTCCGCTGCGCAACCGCAGCCTTGCCTTCATCCGTGCTCAACCAATAAGCCCACGACTCCTCGGAAGCACGGTCACCGGAGTGGTCGCGATCACTAAAACCCTCTTCGTATCCAGCCTTGAAGGCGGCGCGCAGGGCACGCTCAAATGAAGCTTGGTCCATGACACTCATGATTGATTTCCTTGTGGTCCCTACCTGGTTCATACAGCCTCCACACCTGCCAAGATCACGCAGACGCGGCCGGCTCGACCAGGGCGACCCAGGATGACCCGAATAGCCTTGCGATACTCCCAAGCGACGGCCTGTACCTTACTCAGTCGAACAGGCATCGGGCATCTCCGGGGTCAGCGGCTCGTTCTCTAGAATATCCCCAAGGCCAGCGAGCCGGCATAGGATTGCCCACGCCGCATAGGGGATCGATGCAGGATTTTCTTCTTCCATCCAGCGGCGCACGGTTCGGCCCTGGACGTCGATCAATAGCCCGAATCGCTCACCGCTGATATTGGCCATCTTCAAAGCTGCCCGAATCTCAGCCGGAAATGGTTGCTCCCATTTGGTGGCGCGCAGCAGACACTGGGGGCGGACTGCTATAGGGGTAGCGGGAGCACCGTAGACGTTGCGGGTTTCCATCTTGCACCTCGAAAGGCCCCCTACCGGGGGCCAGGTAGGGTTAGATCCATCCGCGCTCGGCGAAGGAGGTGATTTGGCTGCGGCCGACGACCATATGGTCCAGCACGCGCACATCCAGCATCGCCAGGCTATCGCGCAGGCGATTGGTAAGATGGCGGTCTGCCTGACTCGGCTCTGAATCGCCGCTGGGATGGTTGTGGACCAGGATCACGGCAGCGGCGTTGAGCTGCAGGGCCACCTTGGCCACCTCGCGGGGATAGACCGCGGCACTGTCGATGGTACCGAAGAACAGCCGGCAGAATTCGATCAGGCGGTGTCGAGTGTCCAAGAACAACACCGCGAAAACCTCGCGCTCTTCAAGCTCCAGCTGCAGGCGCAGGAACTGGGAAACAATCTCAGGGGACGTCATCTCGACGCCTTTAGTCTTGAGCTGGGCATCCAAAATATCCAGAGCCAGACGGACAATTTGAGCTTCGTTGGGATTCATGGCAGACCTCAAACATGACCAGAGCACCTTGCCCGGCCTTGAGATCATTATAGGACAAATTGTCCTATCCGACAAGCATCAACAGGACAAAAAGTCCTAATTACTTCCGGCATGGACACCACTACGCGATCAAATGAGCATTAACCTACTTGCCAAATAATAACCTATTGGGTTATTATAGCCCCATGGAAAAGCGAACCCCCCACTGCAAGCTGTCTAATGTCAAAGCCTTGATTCAGGCCGGAAAGGTGCGCTCCACGGCGTCTGCTCTTTCGGGCGGTGCATCTCTAGGGTTCGACTTCCAGGGCATCATCAGCGTCGTCATGGCGCTGACCACTGGTGATTTTTACAAAAGCATGACCACGCACGCAGACCATAAGGTCTGGCAGGACGTGTACCGGACCCGCACCCAGGCCGGTGAGGTCTACCTCAAACTGACGGTCATTGATGATGTGCTCATCGTGTCCTTCAAGGAGCTATGAACATGAAATGTCCATCTTGCGCAGCGGTTGAACTGGTGCGTGACACTCGCGACCTGCCGCATACCTACAAAGGCGAATCCACTACCATCCAGGCAGTAACCGGTGACTTCTGTTCTGCCTGCGGCGAAGTGATTCTGGACGCCACCGAGTCGGCCAGGGTCAGTGCCGCGATGCTGGAATTCAACAAGCAGGTGAATGCCTCGATCGTTGATCCAGACTTCGTGGTCCGTGTGCGGAAGAAACTCGCCCTCGACCAGCGCGAAGCTGGGGAGATTTTTGGCGGCGGGGTCAATGCGTTCTCCCGGTACGAGACCGGTAAGACCAAGCCGTCGCTGGCCCTAGTCAAGCTGCTCAAGGTGCTTGATAACCACCCTGACCTGCTGAGTGAAGTCAGGACAGCCTAGGCTGCATCCCTAAGCACTTCCTGTAGCTGTGGTCTTGCCTAACCCCCCGCTCTCTGCAGCCGCTTTACCGTGGTTTCCAGGCTGGTTTGTTCGACCAGCCTGGACGCCGTATCTTCACGCTCGCGTATCTCAAGCCGCGTAGCGGTCCAGCCTCCCCTCCCCTCCATCAGGTCTCACCTATCTCGGCGGCGTGGGTGTAGTTTCAGCTCATTCACCTGGCGAGCCTTGCCCATCTAGAAAGGCCGGCATATGACGTGCATCGTGCGCTGCTTGCCTTGCTTGCCGACCTGCCCAAGGGCGCTGGCCAGCACCTGGTGGTGGCCACCTGCAGCAGCTCCAGGACCTGGCCACCTGCTCGAGGTCAGCCCGGGCGCCGCGGATCACCCGGCCGGCGCCGGCGGCGTTGGCCAGCACCTGGTGGTGGCCACCTGCAGCAGCTCCTGGACCTGGCCAGCTGCTCGATGTCGCCACGGGCGCCGCGGATCACCCGGCCGGCGCCAGCGGCGTTGGCCAGCACCTGGTGGTGGCCACCTGCAGCAGCTCCTGTACCTGGCCAGCTGCTCGATGTCGCCCCGGGCGCCGCGGATCCACCGGCCGGCGTCGCCGGCGCTGGCCAGCACCTGGTGGCGGCCACCGGCAGCAGTTCCAGGACTTGGTCAGCTGCTCGAGGTCAGCCCTGGGCGCCGCGGATCACCCGGCCGGCGCCGGCGGCGTTGGCAAGCACCTGGTGATAGCCACCTGCAGCAGCTCCAGGACCTGGCCAGCTGCTCGAGGTCAGCCCGGGCGCCGCGGATCCACCGGCCGGCGCCGCCGGCGTTGGCCAGCACCTGGTGGTGGCCACTTGCAGCAGCTCCAGGGCCTGGCCAGCTCCTCAATGTCAGCTCGGCCCTGCTGGATCATCCCGGGGGCGCTGGCCAGCCCTTCCTTCACTACAAAGCTGATACTCGGCGATATCAAAGGATATCTTTAGGTATCCTGCGTGGGTGCTGGACTCCAGCTTACTCAGTGCCTGACGGTACCCGTGTAGATATCCAAGGATATCTAAAGGTATCCCCCCGAAAATCATAAAGATATCTATAGATATCTATTGATACCTTATAGATATCTGGTAGGATGCGCTAACGGATATCCATAGCTATTAATAGATATCCAAGGATATCTTCCCCTCTTTTAGGAGCCTTCAGATGCCCACGATTGCCTTCCTCAGTCCGAAAGGTGGTGTCGGTAAGACCACTTCAGCGTTGGCTGTCGCTACCCAACTGGCCGCGAGAGGCGCCGGTACGACGGTCATTGATGCCGACCCTAACTATCCGGTTGCCGGATGGGCTTCTGCAGGTCACTGCCCTGAGGGGATGCGTGTCGTCTCGGATGTTACGGAGAACAACATAGCTTCCAAGGTTCGCGAGGCGGCTGCAGCCGATCCATTCGTGATCATCGACCTTGAGGGTACCGCCGCGAAAATCGTGGTCCTAGCCGTCCAGGAGGCGGATTTCGTCGTGATCCCTATGCAAGGCTCCGTGCTGGATGCGAAAGAGGCCGCGCGGGCGATACAGCTCGTCCATGACCAGGAACTGGCAATGAGACGGCATCTCCACAGCTACACGCTGCCATATGCGGTGCTCATGACCAGGACGCCAGCTGCCTACATGACGAAAACCATGGCCACCCTTCGGAAAAGTCTCGCCGACAAGGGCATCCCGGTTTTCGAAAACGTGATGGTCGAACGTGAGGCCTTCAAAGCCATGTTCACCTTCCAGCGGCCCCTTCAAGCGCTAGATCCAGCCGAAGTGACCGGAGTTGATAAAGCGATCAAGAACGCGAGCGAAGTAGCCGGCGAGCTTCTTTCTAGACTTCAACCTGCGGCAGGGGAGGGCGCTAACTGATGGCTGGCGACAAACTAGATCCGTTCGCAAATCTGGGCGCATTCAAGCCTAGGACCGATCCTAAGCCACAAGCGATATCTGAGGATATCGAAAAGATATCCAAAGATAACAACTTCCCGTCACGGCAAGCTGCGCCTGCAGAACCAGCTAAACGGACAAGGTTTGGTTCAGGCGCGCCGCGTAAGCAGCTGAACATCAAGGTCAACGAGGCGGACATCGATCGGTTTTATCGCATGGCTGAGGAGCGCGAAATTCGAGCACTCGGGGACCTATTCAAGCTAGCGCTTGACGCCCTTGAAGAGAAAGAGAAAGAAGAGAAAGGCGCCTAAAGCGCTGGAAGGAGCCGGCAGCAGGGTGAGAGCTGCCGCCGGCGACGGACACCACACCACTGAAAGGAAAGCACAATGTCCGCGAATCAGTTTACCACGCCCGACCTCGAAACCATTGCCGGCCAGGCAGCCCGGATCCAGTGCCTGGGGATCTCACTAGGCCTCGTGAACGTGCTGGCCCCATCTATGCGAGCAGCTGTGCTGGCCACCGTACCTCCGCGGTTTCGCCAGTGCCTGCAGGCAAATCTAAGGGGTTAGAGTCCGCACGGATTTCATCTCTTTCCAGCAAGATAAAGCCCGCCGCGGCCTAAGCCGGACGGGCTTTTCTTCTTTCAGTCCACTATTTCACGCCAGGTCTAGGTTGAAGACAGCTTTGTCAGCGAACGGATGCCAGACTTGTCCACCTTCGTTGGCCGTCACTACTGCCTGGCAAATCAGCGGGTCCAGGCGTGGCCCAGGGGCATGGCTACAAGCATCCCCCTGAGTAACGACCATACGGGTACCGAACCCTGCCAGGTTCGCCACCGCCTCCCGGACGTATTCCGGCAATACATCACCATCGACCCGTACCCAAAGCCTTGAACCTGCGTAGATCCTAGTCACTGCTTCGATAGCGCGAGCCAGGCATTTGCCGGCAGGACTGATCGCTGAGCTGACGGTCTGTGGAGCAGCATTGTGCGAGTCGATAGCCTGAGGCCCGTCCAACATGAGTTGACAGGGGCAGTCCATCGTAAAGAAATCCTGTACACCAGTGGCGAACCTGATCGACCGCCGATCCACTATCGTGATGCCGTGCTCTGCAGCAGTCTGCAGGGCTTTTGTATCTGTAGAGTCATATCCCATCGCTAACACCTCATGTTTACTGCCAAGGTTGTAGCTAGCGTACTTCCAGCCAGCTAAGCGCATCCACCGAATCTGCTGCAGTTGCTCACCACCAGGTCCTAACACCTCACCTTCCAGAGCTGTTCCCAGGACGTCATATAGCTCGGGCTCAGCAGCGCCCGACGCATGCCCCAGTCCGGTACGGCCGGCACCGCGGCCGGGCGCAAGCACTCCCGGCCCCAGCGGCGGTTGATCGTATCCATGACGTGCATCAGGGCGTCGGATCGCGCCGGCTGACTGGTGCTGAACAGATCCTCCGTGAATTCGCCGCGGCGCCTCAGGTCCAGCAGCAGGATCTCGGCCTTGCTGTACTCGTAGCCATCGCGGTAGATCACGTCCAGGCCCTGCAGGGCCAGCTTGGTCAGCACGCGTACGTCATCAGTGGGATACGGCGGCGTACAGACCACCGCCCGCGCGTATTTCGGCCCATCGCCGTGGAAAGACGTCTGGATGGCCAGGCGGAATGAGCCGGACAGCGAGCGCTGCGCCCGGGCTTTCTCGGCCGCGCGGTGCATGTAGCTCGCCACCGCTTCGCGCAGGCCGGAAATCGACGTGACGCGCTTGCCGAACATCCGGCTCGAACAGATCGTTTGCTTGTCCTGTGGCCCTTCCAGGTCAAGGCACGGCTCGCCCTGCAGTTCGCGGATCGTGCGTTCCAGGACGACCGAGAATTTCCGACCCATCACCCGCGGATCCGCCCGGGACAGGTCCCAGGCAGTGGCGATGCCGTACTGCTCCAGGTTCGCTTTCATCCGGCGGCCGATCCCCCACACCTCATCGACCGGCATGCGTTTCAGCAGCCACTCGATCGCGTGCGGCTCGCGCAGGTCGACGACGCCCCCGGTCTTATCGCGATAGACTTTGCTCGCGTGCTGCGCGGCCTTGGCCAGGGTCTTGGTAGGCCCGATCCCAACCCCGACCGGCAGCGCTGTCCATTGAAGCACCCGCTGCTGGATCAAGCGGCCATAGTCGCGCAGCGGCTCCGGTAGGCCATCGAGCCTGCAGAACATTTCGTCAATCGAATACGTCTCGGTCGCGGGGGCCAACGAGGCGATCGCTTGGCCGACCCTGTGCGACAACTCGCCGTAGAGCGTGTAATTCGAGCTGAACACCGCGACGCCATTGCGTTCAAGGAAGCGCCGGACCTTGAAGTAGGGATCCCCCATCTTGAGGCCCAGGGCCTTCGCTTCGGCCGTCCTCGCGATGATGCAGCCGTCCGAGTTCGAAAGGACCACCACCGGCCGCGTGCGCAGCTCAGGCCGAAAGATCCGCTCGCAGCTGCAGTAGAAGGAATTCACGTCGACCAGCGCATAGACTGGCGTCTGCGGGTCAGTGGACGGGGAAGCCATTGATGCACCAGGTCACGACGCCGAATACATCGATGTCAGCGAAGTCCTCGAACACAATGGGCGGAAAGGCCGGATTCTCGGAGGCCAGTACCAGGCGATCGCCGACCTTGGCCAGCCGTTTGACGATCGGTTGATTGTCGACATACGCAAGCACGATTCGGCCTGGCCGGGGCTCTATCGACCGATCAACGATCAGTCGACTGCCGGGATAGATACCCACCCCGATCATCGACTCCCCCTCTACCTGGACGATCCAGATGTGGGGCGCCTTCACGTTCAGCAGCTCATCCAGCGAGAGCGGCGATTCGTAGTAATCGGCGGCAGGGCTGGGAAATCCACCTGCAGCGGCGCCGGATATGACTCGCAAACGCACCGGCGACTCGCGCACGGGCTTCATTGACGTGACCTGCATGACAGCTATTCCGTTACTGTTCTTTTATACAGTAATCGGACCTATGTCGTTTCGCCACCTTGATGACGACGAATGGTGGTAGCGGTACTGCTAGGAGAGGTGGCCAAGCCGGGTAACGGCGACCTTTTACAGCTACCGCTCTTGGCCCGGGCCGACTGCTCTACGCCAGCCCGGGCGCCGCGGATCTCCCGCCGGCGCCGGCGGCGCTGGCCAGCACCTGGTGGTGGCCACCGGCAGCAGCTCCAGGGCCTGGCCAGCTGCTCGATGTCGCCCCGGGCCCCCCGGATCCGCTGGCCGGCGCCGGCGCCGGCGGCGTTGGCCAGCACCTGCTGGTGGCCACCTGCAGCAGCTCCTGGACCTGGCCAGCTGCTCGAGGTCAGCCCGGGCGCCGCGGATCCGCCGGCCGGCGCCGGCGGCTCTGGCCAGCACCTGGTGGTGGCCACCGGCAGCAGCTCCAGGGCCTGGCCAGCTGCTCGATGTCGCCCCGGGCCCCCCGGATCCGCCGGCCGGCGCCGGCGGCGTTGGCCAGCACCTGCTGGTGGCCACCTGCAGCAGCTCCTGGACCTGGCCAGCTGCTCGATGTCGCCCAGGGCGCCACGGATCACCCGGCCGGCGCCGCCGGCGCTGGCCACCACCAGGTGTTGGCCACCGGCAGTAGCTCCAGGACCTGGTCAGCTGCTCGAGGTCAGCCCGGGCGCCGCGGATCCGCCGGCCGGCGCCGGCGGCTCTGGCCAGCACCTGGTGGCGGCCACCGGCAGCAGCTCGAGGGCCTGGCCAGCTGCTCGATGTCGCCCTGGGCGCCGCGGATCCCGGCCGGCGCCGGCGGCGCTGGCCAGCACCTGGTGGTGGCCACCTGCAGCAGGTCCAGGACCTGGTCAGCTGCTCGAGGTCAGCCCGGGCGCCGCGGATCTCCGGCCTGCGCCGGCGGCGTTGGCCAGCACCTGCTGGTGGCGGCCAGCTGCAGCAGGTCCAGGGCCTGGCCAGCTGCTCGACTGCCATTGGTTACTTAGGAAGAGGCCAAAATGCGTGCCTTCTTGAAGGCATTCTTTTAGCTATTCGGCGTGCCTAAGCGCCTCTGCCCACGCGCACACGCGCCCGGTTGAGCCGGCGGGTGGCGTAGCCGCCCGGGGGCGATTTATCCGGGTCGGCGCCCTTTGGGTGGCCCGTAGGGCCATCCCAGGCCGGCTTTTTGGCCTGGGACGCCTGATGGGCAGTTGCTCGATCTTGACGCCGCTCCAACTCGCGCCGTGCCGTAGGCACGACTTGCGCGAGGCATTTGTGCTCTGCGAGGTTTCTTACCTCGCAAGTCTCTGTATTTACCCTCCGGGGGTACTGAAGAGGGGATAAAATTACAGTTACTCTCATTTGTGCACACGATATACCGCGGCTGGCTACCTTCCGGGGGGGCTAAGCTCGATCGCGGCATGGAGATGCAGTCGCGTCGTGTCGTTCGCCAAATTTCAGGCGTGACAAGGCCTCCGCCGGAGCGGATTCACAGAAAAAAAGGCCCAAGTGCTTAGCTGTTTTTCAGCGCGACCGATCGCAGCAGGCGTTCCATGGCCGCCTGTACGTGACCCTGCCCATCCCCAGACAGGGGAGACACCGGTACCGCCGGGCGAGACGGTGTCACCATGGCAGCAGCGCGAGCGGCTTGGGCTGGCTCTGATTGGTCAGTTCGCTGACTAGCGAGCCAGCGCTTACGGGAGACTTCGCGACGCAACTGCTCACGAGTGTGTCGTTCCTGCTGAGAGAACTGCATCAAGGCAATTTCGCGAAGCTGCTTCTCGCGGCGCTTCTTGGCTGCCTTGTGGGCGCGATCGTAGATGTAGGCCAAGCCAAGGTGTTGCCAGAACAGCTTGGTGAACTTCACGAGAACACGAGTTCGCACCAGATGCAGCCCGTTCTCGTCGGTCTCATCGAGGCGCACACGCTCGATCCGGCGATAGCAGTAACCGGCGGCGTCTAGGGTCTGAAACAGCCTGCAGACTACGGGCGCCGACAGGCCGGCATCCTCGGCCATGCCGCATTGGGTGTTGAGGACATAACGGCCGTTCGCAGGATCCAGATAGCCCAGCACACCCGTAGCCAGGTCTAGGCGTACCAGGATCTGCTCGGCAAGTTGGGCGAGTGCAGCGAATTTCTCGCTACGAGTGCGACGTCCGCCTGAGCCATGTACCTGATCGAGGCCACGCAGGAATTGGCCGCGGTAGCGATGGATGTTTCCAAGCCGTTCAGCAGCGCCGCGGATCAGCGGGTTCTTGAGCTGCTTGTCGGTCAGGTGGCGGACTGCTGCGAAGCGCTCCGGCGCTGGGCGAGCAGGGCGACGCAGAGCGGAATGAGGGTCGTGTGCGGGTAGGGAGACGGAGCGGAGCTTTGGCTTAGCCATTGAGCGCTCCTGTCAGAGCGCGAGGAAGGGAAAAACAAGAGCGTTGGATCTGTTGGGCGGAGCTACTGCAGGCCGTCCAGGTTGGGCAGCGTTTCATAGGCGTACCATTCAGCAGCGAGCCAACGGCTATCACATTTTGGGGCTTGCACGAAACCCCTGTGATTGCCATAATCGGCTCACGGTTATGTCGTCGAACAAAGCTGCGTCCGTCAAAACGCCTGTTCGGTTATTCCAGAAAGCCCCGCCGGCAAGCGGGGCTTTCTGGTTTCTGCTATTCGGAAATCACATCGTTCAAGTCTCTTGTCTGCAGGTTCGATACCTGGCGTTTTCACCAGGCGCACGGATCCAGCACTGCTGCGCACGCTACCACCCGAGCGGTCAGCGCAGCAAGAAATTATCTGGTTTTTTGAAAAAATTCGGATTCTTACGCTGCCTTGCGGTCCGCTCAGCAAGCGGGTTACGCAAGTTGCTTCACTTATGCAAGTTACATAACTTACATAAGTTGCATAAGCTATTCGGCGCTATCGGCATCGGTGTCGGAACCGCCGTCAGACTGGGCTTCATCGCCTTTGGCCACGCGTTCCAGAAGCTCAAGCAGGGTTGCGCGATCCATCTCGCGCAATGCCAGGATGCCGGCACGCACTACCTGTGATTTGTTGATCGTGAAGTCACGCGGCGTGCGAGATAGCCTGAGGATGTCTTGCTCGACGTTTTCACTGAGCGAGAACGTCACGCGCTTGAAAGCACTGCGTGACTTGGTTTTCTGGTAAGGCCCGCGTTTTCTGGTCGCCGTCATTGGCGCACCGTCAACAAAAGCCTGAATGAGCGCTTCCTTGTCTGCGCTGGGTTTATCGCCAGCAACGGGCCGCTTCAGTAAGTCCTTCATGCCTGCCAATTGAAGTCCCCCCACAGTTCCCGGGCTACGGCTTGGATCTCTTCAATCGCCTTGGGGTCGTCTCCCGACTCAAGCACTGATGACCCATTCTCGTCAGCATCGTCGTAGATGTTGCGTGCGGTCGTAACAGCGTTCAGCGGTTGAATACCAAACGAATCACAGGCGGCCTTCGCCTCGCTGATACGGTGTCCCTGGCTGGGCAGGGCAGGGCATTGGGTAATGACGGCCCGGATGACCAGGCCGGGATTCACGGCCTTGGCCAAGTCGGTCAAGTTCTCTACCCTGGGTAGCGTCTTGATGTCCCGCCGCTTCGGCCGGAAGGGGATCAGCATGTGTGTGGCAACTGTCATGGCTTCGCGCAGCGCTACTGAGTCAGCACCACCGGCGTCGACCACGATCTGTCGGTACCGCTTATGCAAGTCCATCAGCGTGCTGCGGATGTTGCCATGTGCCTGAACAACGGGAATTGCCTTGAGGTTGCCCTGTTCAGCTCTCTCAGCTGCCCAGTCCGCCGTGGTGCCCTGGGGATCCGCATCTAGTAGCAGCACGTCACCGCCCTGCTGCTGAATCCAAACCGCCAGGTTCTGGGCCATGCAACTCTTGCCAGGCCCTCCCTTTTCACCGCCTAGCAATAGGATCACGCCTTGCTCCATGAGTCTCGTCCAATATGTTATGTAACTTACATAAGTTCCCGCCTGACTGCCAGTCTTGCCTGACATCACAGACGTAAACCCCGATAAATTGGGATCCGGCTGTACAAAAGAGCGCTGACCGGTCGCCCTTTTGATATCCATAGATATCGTCTGATATCTATGCCTACTGGATTACCGCGCTGCTGGTGATACCGCCCTGATCTTGGATCTACTGCAGGTGGCCACCACCAGGTGCTGGCCAGCGCCCCCGGCGCCGGCGGAGCATCCGCGGCGCCCGGGTCGGCCTCGAGCAGCTGGCCAGGTCCTCGAGCTGCGGCAGGTGGTCGCCACCAGATGCTGGCCAGCGCCGCCGGCGCCGGCCGGGGATCCGCGGCGCCCGGGCTGACCTCAAGCAGCTGGCCAGGTCCTCGAGCTGCGGCAGGTGGTCGCCACCAGGTGCTGGCCAGCGCCGCCGGCGGCCGGGGATCCGCGGCGCCCGGGCTGACCTCAAGCAGCTGGCCAGGTCCTCGAGCTGCGGCAGGTGGTCGCCACCAGGTGCTGGCCAGCGCCGCCGGCGCCGGCCGGGGATCCGCGGCGCCCGGGCTGACCTCGAGCAGCTGCAGGTGGCCACCACCAGGTGCTGGCCAACGCCGCCGGCGCCGGCCGGGGATCCGCGGCGCCCGGGCTGA
>Ga0157367_1000914_pt1 | contig 13436 bp, 16 predicted proteins | sample AttbisABBM2_FD_113142 | JGI IMG/M metagenome (GOLD analysis project Ga0157367, IMG submission 113142) | Fungus gardens microbial communities from leaf cutter ant in Botucatu, State of São Paulo, Brazil - Atta bisphaerica ABBM2 | ecosystem: Host-associated > Fungi > Mycelium > Unclassified ...
ATGTCACGTGCCTCTTCATCGTCCACAAAGAAAAGAAAAGAAAAAGAAAACAAAATCCCTATAAAGTTAGAAAATAAAAGAAAATAAAATAAAAATTGTTCATGTCCCAAGCGTCCCATAACACTTGGCTTCAGCTTATGTGCTGCACTATCTGTCTGCTGCATGGTCGCAACTTCAGATGATGGGAAGAAGTCTAAGATGGGAGTGAGTGCTGATTGGTGTGTTGCCGTTGAACACTGGAGATTGAGTTCAATAAGAGTTATCTTTGTTGATTATCAGACTAGTGAATTACAGTGTAACTACTAGTCTTATATACAAATGGATAGTATAGGAGATGCTTGGAGTTTTAGTGGTAAAACCCCTATTACCCCGAGTGGAGGTTTCAGTGTTGAGACACTGACAGGAGTAACTCCATCATGGAAGATCGAGTTGAATAGGAGTATCTCTGCTGTGGAAGATGGAATACCTGGATGGTTGCAGTACCGCCATAAGATGTGTTGCAAGAAAGGTGGGCTTGTATGTTTTGGAGATGATTTCACCACAGGGATGTAATTTCTGGACAGGTGGACTTGCATATGACATACATACATATTATTGTAGTATATAAAGGTAGACTAGTCATTGTTAACAACAGGGAAAACCTGGGTATGCTTGTTATAACCCCAGTAGAGTTGAGACATAAGCCCCCAGTTGTCCACACTGCATGTTGCTGCTATTGGGTTCCTTCCAACAATTTCCACAAAGTATATTCTGAAGCACCCTGAATACTGATAATTAGAATTCCAGGAAAGTCTTTCAGTAATGTGACAAATGCATGACCTTAGGAGGTGGATAATGGTAACATTACAACACTCTTATTTTCCCTATTCTTAACTAGTTCTGACATGAGTTCATTGTCTTTGCAGTAGCAGTAGCCATAACTTACTCTGTAGTTGATGCACTAATAGACCTTATTGTTCCCATTACTGGACTTCAGGGTTTTGTAACAATAATAATGTCTAGATATGTCTGAATGAGCTGAATTTCATGTTTTATTTCTTTCATGTTTGTTCTCCTTCCATGCATATTGTGCTAATACATACTTGAGTATCTTAATCTTTGAGTGTAGAAAGTCAATATGTCGAGATATGGTAAAGTGTACAAGGCAACGTAAAAATGACCGGTTAAACACTGTGATTGTCACCTTCTGAGGTGTGCCTGATGTATTTCGATAGTATTACAGTTGCACACTCGAAATATTACGTCCACCGAATACGATACAAAGTTGCTCCACTAAGAAGGGGAGATTGAGATTGAAAACAATATAATTCATCGTTCTAGAGTACCTGGGCTGCACGAACTTCGATGTTTGCCAACTCAGACGCTGACTGGAGAACGTGCTATAAATAAGAGCGCTGATTCAGAATTAGAGGAAGAGGACGGGGGAGCGTGTCAACCCATATTCAAGCTGTGAAAGAGTCTAGGGCTGGGTGAAGGACACCTGGAGTTACGAACTAATCGTCTTTTATGACGGCGAGTACTGGTGTCCACGGGCGACATGGAACAAAAAGTTGAGGTGCCAGATTCAAGTTGAGGGTAGACAGCATAGAAGGCATAGTTTGAAGATGTCTCGTCATCCGAATGCTTACGTTTGAGGGATTTGACTTCAGGTATTTCAAACAAGTTGAGTTGCCGCTGAAAGTTAAGTTGAAGGGTTTCCACGTCAACAAGTTTCTCTCCTATCCGAGGCGACCTGTTTATCGTGCATTTCCGATACCACTCGAATTCAGAATACTCTGGCTGGTATGGGAAGATTTCGTCCTTCGGAGAGTATGGCGTAGGGAAAGCGTGAGGTGGGGAAGGAGTCTGAATGATATCCAGAGGTGTTTTTGAGGCCCAGTGTAATGCGGACGCAGCTGGTAGGGTGCAATCATCACGGTTCTTTGAGCAACCGCCATTAGATCTGATAAGAGATGGCGAGGTGGAGGAATTACGAGACCTACGAGGGGTCGAGGAAAAGCAAGACCGATCAAGATTTTCCAGCGCAAGATGGTCAGAATTTGTTACGAACGAGCGTCGTTTGATAACACGACCCTCCTTTCTAGCTCGCTTGCGACAATTCTGAAACTGGACTACTTTGAGTTCACATTTTGACATCATATGATGTCAAAACCTCTCTTACCCAAACCTCAACTTGGCGAGGAGTCATTGAAGTTTGCCTTGCCAAGACGTGGCGATCCACCGACGAGGGGAATGGATTATCATCAAAATACTTTTCGAGTATGGGCTTGAACTTCTAAGTTGGGACAAGCTTGAGAGGAGAAAAGAACGTGTCGAACAAACACCTACATTGAAGATTGCCCTTTTTCGGGTCGAACAATGAGATAGTCGATTGACCGTGGAAGCCCTAAGTCCTTCCACCTGTGCCAAATATGTCTCCCTCAGAACCAGGATGGACCGGCTGGACAATAAGTCCGAAGAACGCTCAGATGACGGTAAACTTGGCATGCGAGCAATCTTGTGCATAGATATCTCAGCCTGTTGTCGAAGAACCAAACACCTCTCTTTAAAAGTGAGAAGTTCGCGCGAGATGATTGAAGCAGGCGCCCCGGTGGCTTCAAGCTCTGGAAGAATATTTGGCGGGTGAGGCAGAACGGGAATAATAACTGAACAGCCTGGGGTATTGAAATCTGCATATGCAGCTATTCGGGACATTGCAACACTGGTGTATCGGATTTTTTGCAGGAGCAGAAATCGCTCGCTGATGTTGGAGGGCTGCATAACAAAGAGGAAGGAAGAAGAAATAGGTAAATAAAGCCAATCATCCTATTGTCATTGTTTCTCAACGGCCAGCATTTGTTTGTCACAAGTACTTGTTCTGCGCTCTCACTATGCTTGCTATGCTTGACTACAAAACCCAGCTCCTCGAAGTTGAAACTCAGTTTTTTAGATCGTCATCAGATGCCGAGGAGCTGAAAACATTCCAGTGCCTGTGGGCCACTCTCTCGCAGGAAATCCAGTCCGCAATCTCGCAGAATCTCGTTGACGAGGGCACCATCATTCAATTTCAGCAGACTTCCCTATTACTGGGGGAGCTCTCTCGTGCAATGATTCAATTTCACGAAGACGTCGATGCTATAGACGCTGCCTTTCGGAGGGATTTGGATAACATCTTTTCGAAGTGGCAAAGCTCACCAACTACCCTCTTCTCTCATCAGAGTACTCCATCCAGTAGGCGGGATGTATCATTAGCCGCAGAATGGCTTGCACACAACTATCACAATCCCTATCCTCCCCAGTCGACTCGTGACGAAATCTCTCGGAGGGCAAACTGGAGTCGCAAAGACCTAGACGCATGGTTTACGGAGGCTAGAAAACGAATTGGTTGGAATAGCATACGCAAGAAATTCTTCAGCAATAAACGTGTCGACACTGTTGAAAAAGCGACAAGGTTTTTCGGACATAAGGATAAATCATGTGATCCTATGCTTGCTCAGGCCTTTGTTGACATGGAGATTCGTGTCCGAGAGTTATTCGTAGTTCCATTCGAATGCTTCAAGTTAGTTACGACATCCAGAGGTTTGGGATAATCATTCGGCATCTTTCCTGACGTTTCTGATGTGATCACAAAGATCTTCGTGCAAATCTCGCTCCGGTGTCTTCAAGGACTCTTCCCCCCTCCCCTGTTTCACGACAAGGAACGCCCAGAGATAACATCCGCAAACGCTTGAGATCCCAGTTTTGTGTAGATGATGAGGCAACTACCGAAGTATCCCACAAACGAGCGAGGTAAGCTTCTTACCAAACGCCTTAGTATTATCGCTGACAACTTTTGACAGAGTGGAAGAGTCTATTGTTGTGATTCCTCGTCCCCACTTGCCATCTCCTGCTGCGTCCCAGTCAGATATATCAAATAACACCCCGGAGCCCACTCCTACGCAGTCGTCTCCGAATGTCGGTAGTCAGGGATCTCATGTAGCACTCCAGAGCCCTGAACCAGGCGGTTTGCATTCTCAGCCAGGGGATTTCTATAAGCGTCCGTCTATCGGGCCCAAAATCTGTGGTTCACATGCAGTGTCTACCCCTCGCTGCGCTGGCCCCGATATTCTGCAAAATATCCCCCACGATGCCCTGACCGAAGACCTGCCGACTGAGTTTCCAAACGTCACCCGAACTAGACCGCACTCGGTTTCCCAGTCTCATCCCCTACTATCTCCGGTGAACCAGACACCGCCCTCTGCCAATGTTCCGGGGTTTTCTTTTGATTTCCCTAGCCCTGCTACATGCTATCGACCTGTGAACATGCTATCGACTGATTTGGACTTACTGGACCCTATGTGTATGTACGCCCCGAGTGCGCCTGTGCACGCAGACGTTGGAATAGGTCCGCTTTTGACGTCATACAGAAATAGTGATAGATTGATTCGTCACTTGCAGATTTTCCCTACTCAACTTTGTTTGGAGATTCAACTGACGCGGTATCTCCTACCGAGCGACATCTTGCATCAATATCTGACCCTTTCGAAGACACAACGTGTACCGATCAGGAATCTTTAGAGCTTCTTTTTGACTACACTACCCCAATACCACTCGACCCCCTGGGCGAGATCAATCTCGACCTCGATTCCAGTATCAGCCTTCATGAACGAGCACATGAATCACCTGCCGACGTTTCCGATTTTCTACTAGACTTTGCAGCTCCTCCAATTGCAGGAACTGAGAAGGCACAGAATTTAGCGTACCTTGGGACATTAAAACAGCAGATGGACAGTATTCAAGCATGTATACGATTTCTGTATGTGATCCTTATTATTCTGACTTTTCACGAGAAACTGAATTATTACTAGCGAGCAACAGGTATCCTAACATAGTATGGCTTTGATTACCCCTATCGTTTGCTCTTGCTATCAAATAGCCTGATCAGTTTATACCCCGTCCACGTACACTGGCATGGGAATGGCATGTGCTAATACTAGTCCCAGAGTCTGGCACTGTGATTGCCAATGGTTCTTGCGACATGAATGAACATGAACGAGCTTGTCATAGAGGAGCTAGGATTAAGAGATGAGGGTACAAATAGATTATATTCTCACTTTTTCATTTTCGTCAGTTTCTTGCCACCTACACAGGCCATAGAAAAGGATAATCTAGGAGTGTGAACTGCTTAAGGTGAGGATAGCTATTGCTATCAAATCTAGATTTGAAACATTGGTGAGTTCAGTGAGTTGTCAGTATGTCATACTCTATTGGATTGCATTACTTTTTCTGTCCACTCTTCTGCCTTCCGCATCCTATCCGAGATTCTCTGTAACCTCAGCCGTCTTCCGTCAACTGCTCTCTTCTGCTCTTCTGCCCTCTGGTGCTGTCATGACATAATTGTATTTCTTCATTCATGATAGCTCTTAGCTGATCTAAGGTCATCATGACACCTGTGTTTTGCCAGATTGGAATGAAATATGTACTAGTGTACAATGACACTTGGGATTTCCTAAATCCTAGAGTTTTGAAGTGTCTTCCATACTTTTTTTAAAAAATCAACAATTTATTACACAGGATGCAATGGTAGACTGTAGTAATTACGTTACATAATTACTTATTTAAAGACAAAAATAAAAATAAAATAAAAATGAACAGAGAAAAATAAAAGAAAAGGAAAAAAGAAAAAGTGAAAGAAAAGAAAAGGATAGAAAGCCTTAATTGATGCTTTCCTGGAAGCAGAACACTCCAGGATTGAACTCTAGAATATCCTTGAGGGATTTCCTCTTAGGATTCCAAGACTTTTTATATTGTACACAATTAAATAAGATGTGCCTTCTCATCTCAATAGGATAATCTCCACACATACATACAAAGAGTTCTTTAGGGAAGAACATAAGCCTATATTCTCCAATGGGAGCATGATTCGTGATTAATCTTGTAATGTGCACACACATTGAGTTTGACAGGCTGAAATGCTTTAGTCAAGCACCACCTTTGGAATATGTTGGACAAATAGGTTGATGATCATCACTGTTTAATTCAAGGAAATTTCTTTCTTTATATTCAGAGGCTTGGAAATACATTTGCCATTTATCGATGATAGTATTACATTCTTTCTTGCTCAACTCCCAAGATGTTTTGCTCAGTAGAATGAGATCAATCCTTAGATGTTTTGACTCTTTATCTACTAATAGATGCAGAGATCACTTAATGGTATTAGGACAATCCCAAAATGCAATTGAATTATTAGGGTTCCTGTTGAAAAAGTCTTTGGATATAGCAATAGAGTGCAGTTGGTATAGGTGAATGGATATGTTAAAGATCTGTTTAGCAGCTGGGATAGCATCAGTAATAATGATGATGCAACTGATGTCCTGTAATTGGACTGCATGATTTATCCCACATCTTGTGGTAAAGAATTTTGCTTTTATAGAAGTAGCATTCATGGTGTGATAAACTAATTTGGTGATGATTTCCTAACCTCTACAAATATGAGAGATCAAGGTAGCTACATTGTTCTTGACACTAGTGTCCATAATGATAAGCATTATGTCTTGATTCATGAGTGACTCCTTATGGATATCTTTAAGTCTGTTGCAATGAAAAGTTAATGCATCAGGGTTTTTTCAGTTAACTGAGACAAAAGAAAAACAGTCTAAAAAAGTATCTACTAAATGAAAACCTGGAGAGAGTTCTTTATTTAAACTATCAAAAAAAGATAAGACTTTGTTTAGACAATTGTTAATGTCCATTATAGGGCTCTTGACTTTTAACCATTGTTTAATTATGAGATGAGATGTGGCCATACAATGTAGTAAGGCCTTTTTGGAATGATGTTTATCTATAAGAGTATTGATTGCATGTTATTTAGGGAAAGATACCATTTATAGATGATATTGCCCAATGATTTTGTTGAGGTGAAAATGAATAGGAATAAGATCTGCTATGGCCTCAACTCCCTAAGTTGGTGACATGCAGAATGTTCCTGTAATCTATAACACTGTTTTTCTCTGTATTTTCTTTAACTCTTTGAGGGACTGATATAAAGGTACTCTTTTGAAGTATCAAAGCTAAAACACATATAACATGATGGGGAGGACACATGTTCTGTAAAGTAGTCATTTGTGGATTGGAGATAAACCTCTACTTAAATTACCCAACATATTCATGTCCTTAATCATAGAAAGAGCCTTATTGGTATAGTAGTGTATATACTGGCAAAAAGTGAGTTTCTTGTCAAAGAAGAAACCTAGATATTGCTAGATGTTTTTAGAATGGAGAATTGTTATAACTCAAAACCCTTAGAGTTAGATTATGAGGTAACCTTATATTGGGGTAACACAAGAGAACTCAATGGAGAACTTCTGTACAGAATAGTCTACCTTTATATACTGAATCCTCATGGTCTGTGCTAGCTATTTCTAGCCTACCCTAAACAACCAGGTGTTAGCCATGAGGTTTGCATGTGGTATGATGTCATTCTTCTAGAATCTTCTCTATGCCATGTGGCCTATGTTATCACTAACCCTAACCCCAGATGCTAAAAGTAGAAAATAGAAGAATAGAAAAAGAAAATAGAAAATAGAAAGAAAATGAGAAAAAGACCTAAGTCCTCTTCTTACAACTCTAATATTACCTCCTCTTCAAGATTTCTTTTCCAGAGAAACTGACTTCCATTTTCACCAATTTCTTTCTAACTTCCTCAGGTATTCTGCCTTGGATTTTCCATCATCCTACCCATACAGTATTTTTGCCATATACCTCCCTGGTAATTCCATTCTTTTGAACTCTTCTGTTTTTTGATCCATCTCCCTTTTTTGTTCCCGATCCACTTCCTCCTGCTTTCTTATTTCTGTACTAATTCTTCTCTCAAAATCATCCACCAACTCCTTTGCATTTTTCAGGTTTTCCTCCCTTTTCCATGTGTCACCTTCTGCTGTGAACCCCTTCTATCATACTAGATACTTTTCCACCTCTCTTATTTTCTTTTTATTCAAATTTCTTTCCACCTCCCATTCCTCCACTCCTTCAACTTCCACTGGTTTTCCTTTTTCCCTTTTCTGTCCTTTTACCTGCTCTCTATATCATACTATCTGGCTTACATTGACTATTAGATGAATCCTCATTGAGTTTGGTAGTTGTAGTTTTACCGCATTTGACAATACTGTCAAAATCGTTGATGGTGGACTTCATTTTTTAAATTTTATTTTCATTTTCTCTTTTCACTTTATTTTTCTTTTCTTTTATTTTATTTTTCTATTTTAAGAATAACTCGGGTTAGGGTTTATCAGTCACACGGTCACATCAGTCACAAGATTGATCACGAGACTGGGGAGAATGGAGTAGAAGGTTCTGGAATAAAGTAACATCATACAACATGGACAACATATGTTGGCCTCATGTCATACACATGGTCATTAGGGTAGGGTGCACAGCAGTGAGCATGGACCATGAATAGTAGTATATAAGGTAGACTACTTTGTATTAGGAACTCTATCGAGTTCTCTTGTGTTACTCAATACAAGAGTTGTTCTATTGTCTGACTCTAAGGACTTTAGATCATAACATTAGAACTCGATTCCCCATTCTGAGACCGCTTCACACTTAGCCTTCTCTACTTATTCCTTTTCATCCTCGACCAAAGGGCAACACAGCCCTTTAGTCAAGAAGAGCACAGCCAGACCCTAGGCTTAAGGGGAGCGCTAGTTAGGCAGAGAAAGCCTAGCCGTTTGTGTGTATCAAAGCCCACTGGTACATTTCAGACGTATCACCCTTTGTGGACGTGCTATATACATTTTCCTTTATCAGCCTTGTGCTACAGATCCACTTGTGATCTGTCTATGCAGAGGAACAGCGGTCGTTCTTAAAACACCACTTAGATTAGAACGTCCTTCTTAGGACAAAATAGTTTACCTTTCCTTAAGGCAGTAGTCGGTTGGTAAAAGTAGTCAGTAACAGTGTAGGCAGGGTAAGAAGAAGACCTGCTATCACTTACCGAGATTGCTTTATCATCAGAATACGAGTCTGAGAGCGAGACCAGCATTGGTTCAGCTCTTCCTTTATACACATCACCACTACCACCACCATCATCACTCTTTCCAATTGACTCACCACCCTCATATAATAACAACACCATGAGTCAAAACAACCTACATAAGATCATTCAACAACAACAAGAACAAATGGCGGCTATGCAGGTGCAAATACAAGCTCTGCTGGCAGCAGTAGGTGGAGGAGGAGGAGAAGGAGACGCAGCAAGGGGTCCAATGATGGATCTCATATGGAGGTGGCAAAACCAGCCATCTTCAACGGAGAAGCAGGAAAGGTGGGAGGTTTCATTATGGCATGCAGATTATTCTTGAGGATGAAGATGAGAGGGAATACGGTAGAAGAACAAGTGCAGTGGGTGTTGTTATATGTACAGGGGGGTTCAGCAGATGTTTGGAAGGAGAATGTGATGGAAGAAATAGAAGCAGAGAAGGTAGAATATGAGTCTGTGGAAAATTTTTTGACATGTTTAAAGAAGGAATTCGGGGGAGGAGAAGAGGAGTCAGTGAAGGCAGTGGAGTTGAGAAAATTAGAGCAGGGAGGAAGAACGATGAAAGAATTTGTGCAGGAGTTTAAGAGGGTAGTGTGTAGAAGTGGATATGAGGGGAGACCATTGGTGGAAGAGTTCAAGAGGGGAATAAACGGAGGGATAAGGAGGAAGTTGATGGAGACAGGAAACCCACCGACCTCCATAGAGCAATGGTACAAGAGGGCAACAACTCTTGATAGAAACTGGAGGGAGAGTAAAAGAGAGGAAGAGAGGTTAAGGGGAAAGAAGGAAGTGACAGGAAGTGCTCCTAAGCAGGAGCAAAGACAAAGCTTGCCACAACTGTTAGTGTGGCAAAGGAGGCAAATGCCTCAGTAGGTGACAATGGGACCTGCTCCGATGGAGGGGGTGGAAAGGACAAATGCAGTGGTGGTGAGAGGGTCAGGATCAGGGATTGGACAAAGTACAGGGGTTCCTCCAAGAAGGGATCCTTTTGCAATAGAAGTAGATTGGGGTAGGAATTGCTATGCTTGTGGGGGATTTGGGCATATGGCCCGTCATTGCAGGAACCAGGGTCAGAGAGGCAGAATAATGGAGAATAGGAGAGTGGAGTATGGAGGAGGAAGAATTGAGGAGATACCGAACTTTGTAAATAATTTAAAAGAGGAGGAGAACCTAGAACTCCTCAACTAGGTTCTCTAAACAGATACAGTGTATTAGCTAAGGAAATAAATGCTGATACATTTAAAAAAGAGGAGAAAGAAGTAAGAAAGGTGGAAGGAAGAACATTGAGGGAGGTAACTGTAAAAATAGGGTTGGAAAGAATTGATATACAGGAGGGGATTATAGTGGAGGTGTTGTTAGATAGTGGGGCAACAGGGTTGGTAATGAGCTCTGAGTTTGCCAGGAAACAGGGCTTGAAGTTAAAAAAGTTGGAGAGACCGATGCAGGTGAGAAATATGGATGGAACCTTCAATCAAGAAGGACCAATAGAAAATACTGTGGAGGTGAACATATATTATCAGGGGCATAGGGAGAGGACTGAGATAGATGTGATTGGAGGACAAAAGTGGAAGGTGATTTTGGAAATGCTGTGACTAGCACGCCACAATCCTGAGATCGATTGGAAAACAGGGGAGGTCAAGATGACGAGGTGTCCAGAAGAGTGTGGGAAGCAGTGGAGGCCAGTACAAGGGAAGTCGGAGTGGGAGAAGCAAAAAGAAGAGGAAGCAAAAGAAGAAGCAAAGAAAAAGAAAGAAGAAAAGAAGAAGAAGAAGAAACAGAAAAAAGGAAAAACAGTGGAAGTAAGGAAAGTAACAGAGGAATAGGAGATATGGGATGAAGAAGAGGAAGCAGCGAAGTCAGAGGCAGAGGTGAAGAAGTTGGTGCTAGAGAAGTTTCACAGATGGATAAAGGTGTTCGGGAAGAAGCAGTCAGAAAGGATGCCCACGAGAAAATTATGGGATCATGTGATAGAGGTGAAGGAAGGGTTTATGCCAAGAAAAGGGAAAGTGTACCCTTTGTCAAGAGAAGAGAGAGAGGAGGTTAGAGAATTCATGAAGGAGCAATTGAGAAAGGGATATATTTGGCCATTGAAGTCACTGTAAATGGCACCGGTGTTCTTTGTGGGGAAAAAGGATGGTAAGAAGAGGATGGTACAAGATTATTAATATCTTAATGAGTGGACGATAAAAAATAATTATCCACTCCCTTTGATTTTGGATGTCTTGAAAAACATTGGGACCAAGAAAATTTTCACAAAGATGGATCTGAGGTGGGGCTATAACAATGTGAGGATCAAGGAGGGAGATGAGTGGAAGGCAGCATTCATGATATGATGAACGAGTTGTTGAGAGACCTCATTAACACAGGAAAAGTAGTGGTCTTTATTGATAATGTGATAGTGGGAACAGAGACAGAGGAAGGGCATAATGAGTTAGTGGCAGAGGTAATTAAGAGGCTGGAAGAGAATGATTTGTATGTGAAACCAGAAAAGTGTAAGTGGAAAGTGAAAGAAGTGGAATTTTTAGGAGTAGTAATAGGACCGGAGGGGATTAAGATAGAGAAGGAGAAAGTAAAAGGAGTCTTGGAGTGGCCGATGCCGAAATGTGTCAAAGATGTGCAGAAATTCTTAGGACTGGCAAATTATTATCATCGGTTTATAGAAGGGTTTGCAACAGTAGCAAGGCCATTACATGACCTGGTAAAAAAGAATAAAAAGTGGGAGTGGACGGAGAGAGAGGAAAAAGCATTCAAGGAGTTGAAAGAGAGGTTTACCAAGGAGCTGGTATTGGCAGCTCCTGATATAGACAAAAAGATGAGAATGGAGGTGGATGCATTGGATTATGCGACGGGAGGTGTACTATCAATGGAATGCAAAGATGGATTATGGAGGCCAGTAGCCTTTCTCTCTAAGTCATTAAACGAAACTGAGAGGAATTATGAAATACATGACAAGGAGATGTTGGCTATTGTGAGAGGATTAGAAGCGTGGAGACATTTGCTGGAGGGAGTGCAGTACAAATTCGAGATCTGGACCGATCATAAGAATTTAGAGTACTTTATGAAAGCGCAAAAATTGAACAGGAGACAGGCCAGATGGACCTTATATTTGTCTCAGTTTGATTTTACCTTGAAGCATGTGGCAGGAGTAAAAATGGGGAAAGCAGATGGACTTAGTTGAAGAGCAGATTGGAAGATAGGGGTAGATAAAGACAATGATAATCAAATATTTATTAAGGACAATTGGATTCGTAGTATGTATGAAGTAGTTGTAGAAGGACCAGAGGTAGATTTACTAGAGAAAATAAAAAAGGCAAGAAGTAAGGACGAGGATGTAGTTAGAGTAGTAGAAGAGATGAAGAAGGTGGGAGTTAAGGAGTTAAGAGGAGATGAGTGGAAAGTGGAAGAGGATCTGGTATTGAAGGAAGGGAAGGTGTATGTACTAAAGGATGAAGAGTTAAGAGTGGAAGTGATTTGGTTGCATCATGATGTACCAGCAGCTGGACATGGAGGAAGGTGGAAGATGGTGGAATTGGTGACGAGAAATTACTAGTGGCCTGGAGTGACTAGAGATGTGGGGAAGTATGTAGAAGGGTGTGATTCATGCCAGAGGATGAAAAACAGGATGGAGGAACTGGCAGGGAAGTTAAAGTTGAGTGAAGTACCAAAGAAATCTTGGTCACACTTAACTGTAGATTTTATTACAAAACTACTGGTGGTAGCAGGAAGGGATGTAGTTTTAGTGGTATGTGATAGGTTGTCAAAAATGACACATTTTGTGGCAATGACAGAAGAAACATCAGTGGAGGGGTTAGCAAGATTATTCTGGGACAATGTATGGAAGTTACATGGGTTGCTGGAGAGTGTGGTATCAGATAGGGGACCTCAGTTCATGGCAGAGTTGACAAAGGAGCTGAATAGGATGTTGGGAATCAAGACGAAGTTGTCGATGGCGTTTCATCCCCAAACAGATGGACAGACCGAGAGGATGAATTAGGAATTAGAGCAATATCTCCGATTCTTTATTGAGCATAGGCAGAAGGATTGGCCGGAGTGGTTGGCAGCGGCGGAATTTGCGATAAACAACAAGGTATATACGGTGACAAAGGTTTCGCCATTTATAGCAAATTATGGAAAAGAAATGAGAATGGGAGGGGACATTAGGAAGAAAGGAAAAGTAAAGAGTGCAACAGAGTTTGTGGAAAGGATGAAGAAGGTGCATGAAGAAGCAGAGGCGGCATTAAGGAAAACCCAGGAAGAGATGAAGAGGTACGCAGATAGAGGAAGGAAAGAGATGGAAAAATGGAAGAAGGGAGATTGGGTATTATTGAGCACTAAGGACTTAGTGTTCAAAGAAAGACCAAGTAAGAAGTTGATGGAGAGATATGTGGGGCCATATGCAATAGAGGAGGTAGTATCATCAAATGCAGTAAAGCTGAGA
>Ga0157367_1000918_pt1 | contig 13403 bp, 15 predicted proteins | sample AttbisABBM2_FD_113142 | JGI IMG/M metagenome (GOLD analysis project Ga0157367, IMG submission 113142) | Fungus gardens microbial communities from leaf cutter ant in Botucatu, State of São Paulo, Brazil - Atta bisphaerica ABBM2 | ecosystem: Host-associated > Fungi > Mycelium > Unclassified ...
TCTGGGGTCATTCCCTGGGCGGGCTGTTCGTCCTCCACGCCCTGCTCACCCGTCCGGACGCCTTCGCCGAGGGCTACGCCGTGAGTCCTTCGCTGTGGTGGAGTCCCACCGTGCTGCCGCAAGACGACGAGCAATTGAAGGCGCGCTTCCAGGCCCATCCGGTCCGCCTGGTGCTGCTGCAGGGCGGCGCCGAGCGCGAACTGCCCGCGCACTTCCAGAGCGAGGTCCCCGCCGATGCCACCCGGCGCCTGGCCGACCGCCTCGGCCAGCTCCCCGGCATCCGGGTGCGCTACGAGGTGCTCGAAGGGCTGGGCCACGGCCCCATGCTGCCGGCCTCGCTGCAGACGGTGTTGAGCGAGTGGCGCTAGTCCGCCAACCAGCGATACATCACCAGGCAATCCACCAGCCCCAGGCTGGAGTGGCGATAGGCCCTGGGCAGGGTGCCGACGATCTCGAAGCCGTGCTTCTGCCAGAGCCGTACCGCCATCTGGTTGCTGGCCACCACCGAGTTGAATTGCATCGCCTGAAAGCCCAGTTCACGGGCTACCTGCAGGGAGTGCTCGCAAAGGGCGCCGGCGACGCCCTGGCCGCGGGCGGCGGGGGCGACCATGTAGCCGCAATTGCAGACGTGATCGCCTGGCCCCATGGCATTGGCCTTGAGGTAGTAGCTGCCGAGCAGCTGGCCGTCGCGCTCGGCGACGAAGGTCGCCCGCGGTAGCTCCACCCAGAGGCGCCAGGCCTCGTCGCGGGTCATGTCCGGGTCGTAGGCGTAGGTCTCCCGGGCCTGGGCGACCTGCTGGATCAGCGGCCAGACCTGGTCGAAATCGGCGGCTTCGAGGGGGCGAATCTGCATGGGTGACTCCGGCGGACGAAGGGGCCGCCAGTGTCGCCTAGCCGAGTGCAGCTGCCAAATCACCACCCTCTTCCAGCAGCTCCTGGGCGCCCTGGCGACAGGCCGCCAGCAGTTCCTCGGCGAGGCCCTCGTCATCCAGTGCCCGCGCCAGGGCCACGCCCCCGATCAGGGTGGTGGCCAGCTGCAGCGCCCGGGCGCGCCGCTGCCCCGGCGGCCCCGACAGATCCTGCTCCAGTCGGGTGACGAAGCGCGCGAAGAAGCGGGTATAGCTGCCCCGGATGGCGGCCTCCCGGTGGGTGACGTCGGCCGCCAGAAAGGCCAGCGGACAGCGCAGCGCTTCGCCCTCGGCATGTTCGCGACTCAGGTAATGCTCGACCAGTTGCCCGAGGCCTTGGCTACCGAGATCGTCGAGCCGGGCACTGCCGACCCGGGCGGCATGGGCGATGGCCTGGTCATAGACCTCGGTCTTGGTGCGGAAGTGGTGGTAGAAGGCGCCGCGGGTGAGACCGGCATCGGCCATCAAGTCGTCGAGACCGACCGCATCGAAGCCGCGCAGGGCGAACAGGCGGGCGGCGCTGTCGAGGATGCGCTGGCGGGTCTGCTCGCGCTGATCAAGGGGCCAGGCCATGGCTACTCCAGATTATGTTCTTGAACATAAGGTCTCCTTTGCCAGCATGCAGCCTTCTTTGCAAGGAGCCTGCAGCATGACGCCCTATCTCTTCGGTCCCGCTTTCAGCACCCTGGTGCGTAGCGTGCGCCTCCATGCCCTGGAACAGGGCCTTGAGCTGCCCTGTGGCCTCGCACCCGCCGGCCAGGCCATCGCCTGGCGCAGCGAAGTCCACCTGGCGCTGCACCCCTTCGGCCAGGTGCCGGTGCTGTTCGATGGCGAGCTGCGGATCTTCGAGACCCTCGCCATCTGCCGCCATCTCGATCGTCGGCTCTCGCCGGAGCGCGATGGCAACCCGGAGCAGGACGCCTGGAGCAGCGCCCTGCTCACCACTGTGGATAGCCGTCTGGTCCGCCACTATCTGCTGCGCGTCGCCGGGCCACGACCCGCCCCCTTCCGCACACCGGAGGACGAGCAGCGCGCCCTGGCCGACGTCGACGCGACCCTGGCCGTGCTCGATCGCCAGCTGGGCAACCAGGACTTTCTCTGCGGCGCCGAATTCAGTCTGCCCGACGCCCTGCTGGCGCCCATGCTCGACTACCTGGAGCCCCTGCCGGCCCTCAACTGGCGGACGACCTGGCCCCGCCTCGCCGCCTATCTCGACCGCCTGCGCGCGCGACCCTCCGGCCAGGCGATCCTGGTGGCAACCGACTTAAAGCTGCGCTGAGCCGACCGGAGCTACCAGGAACCACCTACCTCCCCAACACACCGTAACCATCCCCTCTCCCTCCGGGAGAGGGCTAGGGTGAGGGCCCGCCCATCACCCCTGCCTACCTGCTAGCCTTGGAAGCTCCTCCCCTGTCCAAGGACCGCCCATGACCACCGCCCGCCCCATCGCCCTCGTCACCGGTGCCTCCCAGGGCATCGGCCGCGCCGTCGCCCTCGGCCTGCTGCAGGACGGCTTCCGCGTGGTCCTCGCCGCTCGCCGCGCCGAACCCCTGGAGGCCCTCGCCGAAGAGGCGCGGCAACAGGGCGGCGAAGCCCTGGCGGTACCCTGCGACGTCACCGATGCCGCCAGCGTCGAGGCGCTGTTCGCCCGCATCCGCGACACCTATGGCCGCCTGGACCTGCTGTTCAACAACGCCGGCGTCGGCGCCCCGGCGGTGCCCATCGACGAGCTGGAGCTGGACGCCTGGCACCGGGCGGTCAACACCAACCTCACCGGCGTCTTTCTCTGCAGCCGCGCGGCCTTTGCCCTGATGCGCGCACAATCGCCCCGCGGCGGGCGCATCATCAACAACGGCTCGATCTCCGCCCACACGCCACGCCCCTTCAGTGCGCCCTACACCGCGACCAAGCATGCCGTGGCCGGGCTGACCAAGGCCCTGGCCCTGGACGGCCGCGCCTTCGATATCGCCTGCGGCCAGATCGACATCGGCAACGCCGCTACCGAGATGACCGAGCGCATGGCCAACGGCGTACTCCAGGCCGACGGCAGCACCGCCGTGGAGCCGCGCATGGACGTCAGGCACGTCGCCGACGCCGTCCGCTACATGGCCAGCCTGCCGCTGGACGCCAACGTCCAGACCCTGACGGTGATGGCGACCAAGATGCCCTATGTGGGGCGGGGCTGAGGGGTTCCACGTGGAACCCCAATGGGCTGCCAAGAGGGCGGTGAAAGCCATTCCTTCTGCCGCCTCGCATGAAGATGATTTCTAAGCTGCCGCGGAGGCAGCTTAGAAAACTCAGCCCGTCGTTGGCGAGCCGGTATCACAGTTCACTGCTGTATAGGCAGCATTAGAAAATGCCGGGTTTTTCCAAGGTGCGTAGCGATAGGTTCACTGCCGTGCAGGCAGCTAAGAAAGCATCCCAACCCAGACTGGGGTAAGGGGGAAAATTCATTGCCGCAACGGCAGCTCACAAACTAGGACTGGGACGGTCAAGCCTCCAACGCCGCCAGTACATGCACGGGATCGTTCTTTAGCGCTACCAACAAGGCCTTCGCCGGCCCGGTAGGTTCGCGGCGGCTCTGCTCCCAGTTGCGCAACGTACCGACGTCGATATTGAGCTTTCTGGCGAACTGCGCTTGGCTCAGACCGGTATTCTTGCGGATCTGCTTGATCTGCAAGGCATCGACGTGGAATTCACGGGAAGGTTGTCGCTCACCCCGGACGATTTCGTCCATTTGGGTAACGCTTTCCATGAGGTCATCCAGGAACTTGGTCATGCTGTCTATCTCCACTTTTCGATCATGGCCTTCAGGGCTTTCCGGTCCTCGACGGAAAGGTCATCCTTCTCACTCTTGGGGTAGATCAGTAGCAGGGCAATGCGAGCATCGGCAGCGAAGTGATAGTAGATCACCCGAAAGCCGCCACGCTTGCCATGGCCACCGCTGGCGACACGGATCTTGCGTAGGCCGCCGGTATCCCTGATGACATCGCCTGCCGTCGGATTTTGCGCCAGTTCACGTTGGAAAGCGGCGTAGGCATCATCCTCAAGTAGCTCTTTGACGAGCCGAGTGAAGACCGGCGTTTCGATAAAGATCATGTCGCAATCCATGCGTCATTGGCGTACCCAATCATACGGGGGCCAACATATAAGTCAATGACGCACCACCCCCATGACGCAGCCTCCTCGGATAGCCGCGTATCGCCGTACCAAGCAACCGTTTGCCGCAGGTCTCCAGGCTATGCTTTGTGGAACCACCACCCAGGCAAGCCGGGATCGATCGGAGGAAGACAGCATGCAACCACAGGAGGTCGTAACCTTCTGGCACTCTGCCGGCAGGCGCAAATGGTTCAGCGGCGGCCCCGAGTTCGACACCGAATGCCGTACACGCTTGGAGGCAGGGCATTTCGCTGCGAGTCGTCGCGAATTCGATAGCTGGGCCGCCAGCGCCGAAGGCGCCCTGGCCCTGTGCCTACTGCTGGACCAGATCCCGCGCAATATCTATCGCCACAGCGGCCACGCCTTCGCCACCGACGGCCTGGCCCTGCAGCACGCGCGACAGGCGATAGCCGCCGGCCTGGATCAGCAGGTCGAAGCCGAGTTGCGCGCCTTCTTCTATCTGCCGTTCGAGCACTCCGAGAACCTGGCCGATCAAGAGCGCTCGCTCGCCTTGTTCGAGGCCCTGGGCATCGAGCACTACCGGCGCTATGCCGAGGCCCATCGGGAGGTGATCGCCCGCTTTGGCCGCTTTCCCCATCGCAACCGGGCGCTGGGCCGCATCAATACGCCGGACGAACAGGCCTGGCTGGATGCCGGCGGCGGTTTCTGAAGACCCAGGGCTCAGGCCAGGCGGCGGGCATCGCGGCGGATCATCTGCGGCGGTACGCCGAAGCCGCGCATGAACACCTCACGCAGATGGCGGCGATCGCGAAAGCCGGTCTCGCGGGCGACCGTTTCCAGCGAATGACGAGTCTGCTCGATCATCAGCCGCGCCGCCTCCAGGCGCAGCCCCTCGATGGCCTTGGCCGGTGACTGCCCCGTCTCGGCGGTGAACACCCGGCTGAATTGCCGCGGGCTCAGATGAGCCACCTCAGCCAACTCCTCGACACTCAGGGCGCGGCTCAGGTGCTGCCGGGCGTAGGCGAGCGCGGTCTGGATACGATCCGACTTGGGCGCCAGGGCCAGCAGCTCCGAATGCTGGGTCTGACCGCCCGAGCGAAATTGCTGCATCACCAGGCGATGCGCTACCGAACGGGCCACGTCCATGCCCAGGTCCTTCTCCACCATCCCCAGCGCCAGATCCAGGCCGGCGGTCATGCCGGCGGAAGTCCATACCGGACCATCGACGATGAAGATGCGGTCTTCCTCGACCCGGATCTGTGGATAGCGTTCCTGCATGGCCCGGGCGAACGACCAGTGGGTGGTGGCCCGGCGCCCATCGAGAAGGCCAGCCGCCGCCAGGGCGAAGCCGCCGGTACAGATGCCGGCGGTGCGCCGCGCCTGGGCGCCGGCCTGGCGCACGAAGTCCAGCAGCGTCGGCGATGGCTCGGTGGCCAGGGGCGTCAGGTTGCCGACGATGAACCAGGTATCGGCGCGGCCCGGCGTACCCAGGGCTTCGGTCTCCACCAGCAGTTGCTGTGAAGAACGCACTAGGCCGCCCTGCTCGGAAAAGATCGCCTGGGTATAGAAGGGCTCGCCCAGGACCAGATTGGCGAATTCGAAAACGCTCTGGGTCGCCAGCGCCATCACTTGGAAACGCTCGCCCAATACATAGCCGATCCGGTGCATGGCTGCTCCTGATGTCCTAAATCATGACTATAAGCGTCATTTGCGCCATCGACCAGCGCGCTCATCATGGCCTCACACCCACCCCGGAGACACGATAATGACCCGCTCCCCACAAGGTACTGCCCTGATCACTGGCGCCTCGTCCGGCATCGGTGCCCACTACGCCGAACAACTGGCCCAGCGCGGCTACGACCTGATCCTGGTCGCCCGGGATCGCCAGCGCCTGGATGCCCTCGCCCAGCGCCTGACCGACGCGACCCGCCAGAGCGTCCAGGTCCTGCCGGCCGACCTGGCCGACCCTGCCGCCCTGGCCGAGGTCGAGCGCACCCTGCGGGAAGACGCCAGCCTCACCCTGCTGGTCAACAACGCCGGGATGGGTACCCATACGCCGCTGCTGCAGAGCGATCCGGCGCAGATGCTGCGGATGATCGCCCTCAACGTCACCGCCCTCACCCAGCTGACCTATGCCGCCGTGCCCGCCTTCGTCGCCCGCGGCCGTGGCGCCATCATCAACGTCTCCTCCATCGTCAGCCTGGCGCCGGAGTTGCTCAACGGCGTCTACGGCGGCAGCAAGGCCTATGTCACGGCCTTTACCCAATCCCTGCAGCGCGAGCTGGCCGGGACCGGCGTGCGCGCCCAGGCCGTGCTGCCCGGCGCCACCGCCACCGACTTCTGGGCGCGCGGCGGCCTGCCGCTGGCGCACCTCGATCCGGAGATCGTCATGAGCCCGGCCGACCTGGTCGCCGCCGCCCTGGCCGATTTCGAGCGTGAGGTCGCCATCTCGATCCCCTCGCTGCACGACCTGTCCCGCTGGGAGACCTACGAAGCCAGTCGCCTGGCCATGGCCGACCAGTTGTCCAGCCGCCAGCTCGCCCCCCGTTATCACACCGCCCATTGATCTTGATCCCGAGAGGAGCACACCCCATGAAACTGACCGACAACACCGTCTTCATCACCGGCGGCACCTCCGGCATTGGCCGCGCCCTGGCCGAGGCCCTGCATCGTCGCGGTAACCAGGTGATCGTCGCCGGTCGCCGCCAGGCGCTGCTCGACGAGATCGCCGCCGCCAATCCCGGCCTGGATACCGTGCTGCTCGACATCGGTGACCCGGCGCAGATCAAGGCCGTCGCCGCCGAAGTCATCGCCCGTCACCCCGGTCTGAACGTGGTGATCAACAACGCCGGCATCATGCCCTTCGACGATGCCGGCGCCGGCGACCTGGACGATGCCCAGGCGGTGCAGCTGGTCACCACCAACCTGCTCGGCCCGGTGCGGGTGAGCGCCGCCTTCATCGAGCACCTCAAGCGGCAGCCGACGGCAACGCTGATCAACAACACCTCGGTGCTGGCCTTCCTGCCGCTGGCGGCCACGGCGCTCTACTCCGCCACCAAGGCGGCCTTGCACTCCTACACCCTGTCCCAGCGCTTCCAGCTGCGCGACACCTCGGTGCAGGTGCTGGAGATCGCCCCGCCGTGGGTGGACACCGACCTGGTCCACAAGAGTGGCGACAGCCGCGCCATGCCCCTCGACGATTTCATCGCCGAGACCCTGGACAAGCTGGCCACCGCCGAGACCGAGGTGCTGGTGGATCGCGTGGTGCCGCTGCGCGCCAACCCCGGTCCCCAGGAGCACGCGCTGATCAACCAGTTCAACCTTTCGCTGGTCGAGAACCCCATCCCCGTCGCCTGACCTCGGCACGCCGGCCGCCCTCTACGGTCGGCGTGTGTTCTGGAGCCTCCCATGTCCTCACTTCCCTTGCCCGGGGCCCTGCGGCCCCTGAGCCTGGCCTACTTCGTCCAGGCGGTCGGGGCGCTGTCGGTCGTCGGCTGCCTGCAGGCGATTTCCCGCGAGTGGCACCTCAGCGACAGCCAGAGCGCCTACCTGCTCAGCCTCTTCGGTATCACCTTCGCCCTGGCGGCGCCCTTGCTGCAGATACTGCTCGGCCATTGGGCGCGGCGGACCCAGGTGCTCGGCGGGCTGCTGCTGTTCAGCCTGGCCGCCCTGCTGCTCGCCTGCGCCGCCGATTACCCGACCCTGCTGGTCAGCCGAGTGCTGATGGGCGTGGGCGCCGGTTTCATCGGTCCGGTGCTGGGCGCGCTGGGCGCCGGTCTGGTCAGCCGCGAGCAACAGGGCAGCGCCATCGCCACGGTGCTGCTGGGGCTGAGCCTGGCCAGCCTGGTGGGTCTGCCGCTGAGCGCCTGGGTCGCGACGGCCCTTGGCGTGCGCCCGCTGTTCGCCGGCATCGGCGGACTGGGGCTGCTCACCGCCTGGCTGATCTTCAGGCAGGTGCCCGATCGGGTCCCGGGCGAGCGCATCGCCCCGGCCGTGGTCGCGCGGCTGCTGACCACCGCCCACTCGCTGCACGCCTTCCTGGTGGTGTTCTTCATCGCCGCCGGGGTGTTTTCCACCTACGCCTTCCTCACGCCCATCGTGCGCCAGGACTTCCACGGCAGCGTCGCCGATGTCTCCCTCGCACTCGCGGTGCTGGGTGTCGCCGGGGTACTGGGCAACCTGCTGGTGATCCGCGCCGCACGCCGCTTCAGTGCCGAGCGGCTGCTGCTCGGCGGCCTCCTGCTACTGGCCCTGGCGCTTTCGATCCTGGCCCTCGGCCAGGGCCGCTTCGTGGCGCTGCTCCTGGGCCTGGTGGTCTGGGCGTTGGCCACCGACATCCTCTGGCCGTCCCAGCAGAGACGTATCCTCGAACAGCTCGCCGAGGTACGGGGCATCGCCCTGGCGCTGACCGCCTCCTTCATGTTCTGCGGCATCGGCGTCGGCACCTTCGTCGCTGGGCAGGTCTATCCCCGCCATGGCTTCCAGGGACTGCTGCTGACGTCGCTGGCTTTCCTGCTGCTGGCGCTGTTCAGTCTGCAGCGCTCCAGGCGCACGGCGACCGCGCCGCCGCTGCCGGCCTGACCCGGCCATGAAAAAGGCCCCTGACCGGGGCCTTTTTCATGCTCAGGCGGCGGGCGGAAAATCCACTTCGGTTGCCGCCAGGTTGTTGAGGTAGTTGGTCAGGGTCAGCAGGCTGACCTGAGCCACCACCTCGACGATCCTGGCATCATCTAGACCGGCTGCGCGGGCGGCCTGCAACTGCTCGTCATGCAACTGGCCACGCTGCTCGGTCACCTCCCGCGCCAGGCGCGCCACGGCGCTGAGCGTACCCGCCCGGGCGGCGGCCAGCTCCGCAGCGGTCAGGCCGGTCTTGCCACCGAAGAATTCATGGGCCGCCAGGCAATAGTCGCAACCGTTGACCGCCGAGGCCGCCAAGGCCACCACCTCGCGCTCCTGGGCGCTGAGTCCGCTCCTGCCCAGCGCCTGGGCCAGCGCCAGATAGCCTTTGAGCGCCGCTGGCGAATGCGCCAGGGTTGCGAAGGCGTTGGGCAGGAAACCGAGGCCTTTCTGGATGCCCTGCAGGGCCGTTTGCGCCTCGGCGGAGGCCTGGTCGAGGGTAAGGGGGGCGATACGGGTCATGAGGGTGCTCCTTGGGTTGCGGCCTGGTCATCAGGCGTGGAACCAGATTAGGCGGGGCGACTTGACGCCTGGACGCCCAGCGTCCAAACATCGCGACAGATCGTCCAAATCGGTGCCTCATCCATGGATCGCCTCGCCGTCTTGCTCGACCACTTCGCCTTCACTGCGGACAGCTACCACCAGGGCGCCTTCTGTGGCGTGAGCCGCCATGCGGACGGTGAAGCCACCGGCCAGGTCCACCTGCTGCGCGGCGGACGCCTGAGCTTCGCAACCGCACGGGGCGAGCGGCAGGACCTGGTCGAGCCCAGCCTCATGCTGGTGATCCGCCCGCGCGCGCATCAGCTGAGCACCCCGGACGATAGCCCTGCCGAGCTGGTGTGCGCCTCGCTGGCCTTTCGCGGTGGTCCGGATAACCCGCTGACCCGCGCCCTGCCGGATTACCTGGTCAGTCCACTGCGCCAGCTGCCAGGTCTCGCCGCCAGCGCCGACTGGCTGTTTGCCGAGGCCTTTGGCAACGACTGCGGGCGCGGTCTGGTGCTCAACCGCCTGTTCGAACTGATGATCATCCAGCTGCTGCGTGAACTGCTGACCCGCCCCAGCGCCACGCCTGGCATGCTCGCCGGCCTGGCGGATCGCCGGCTCGCGCGTGCCCTGACCGCCCTGCACGAACGGCCCCAGCAAGCTTGGACCGTAGCCGAGCTGGCGGGCCTGGCCGGCATGTCACGCGCGGGTTTCGCCGCACATTTCCAACGTGTCGTCGGCAGTGCCCCAGGCGACTACCTCACCCGCTGGCGCATCGCCCTGGCGCAACAGCGCCTGCAGCAGCGCCGCCCTCTGGCGCTGATCGCCGACGAGGTCGGCTACGAAAGTCCCTCGGCCCTGGCCCGCGCCTTTCGCCGCATCATTGGCGCGAGCCCGACCGAATGGCAGCGGGCACAGGCCTAGGCCTTGCCGACAGCCGCCCCATCCCGCCACTCCACCACCAGATCCGCCCGCGCCCAGTCGCCGTCGATCAGGCGCGCATTGGGCTCGTCGGTGCTCGCCACCCAGGCCTCCGCGTCCGCGCGGCTGCGGCCGAAGTGCATGTGCCGGGCGACCAACCGCTCGCGACGCTCCGCGGGATCGACGCGCACGTACCAGCACTCGTCGAACACCTCGGCCACATCGCTCCAGGGCGCCTGGGTCAAGAGCAGGTAGTTGCCCTCGCTGATCACCAGTTGGGTCTCGGCGTGGACCGGGATGGCATTGGCGATGGGTTCTTCGATCTCGCGATTGAACAGCGGCGCATAGACGGTCTCGCCGGCCACCGGCGTCTTCAGCCGCTGCAGCAGGGCGCGATAGCCGCGGGCGTCGAAGGTGTCCGGCGCGCCCTTGCGCTGGGCGCGACCCAGACGCGCCAGCTCGCGATTGGCCAGGTGATAGCCGTCCATGGGCACCACCACGGCGCGCTCGCCGAGCGCCGCCGCCAGGAGCTCTGCCACCGTCGACTTGCCCGCGCCCGGCGTACCGGCGATGCCCAGCAGGCGGCGCCCCCCCTGGGCCAGCAGTGCCTCGGCGCGGGCGAGGAGTTCGGCGGGGAGTTGCAGGCCATCGACCGGACGCTGACTGCTCATGCCGGCACCCCCGGTAGCGCAAGGATGGAGACGGCAGGCAGGCACGGGAGAGCGGTCATGGCGGAGGTTCCGGCAGTGGGGATCGCGGCACGCTAGCACCCCGCGGAGCGGGTCGTCGACTCGGCGCCGACACCGCCGGAAAGCCATCACAGTCTGTGGCCCGGCGAGGCGATCCCGGTCGCTCCCCCTCGGCATCCACCCGGCGCTCTCGTACACTCCGCTTCCTATCGGCCGTGCGCCGCCGTGAGCCTCATGCAAAGGGATTTGGTCACCATGAAGAAACCGCTACTTACCACCCTCGCCGGTGTGGCCCTGGTCGCCGTCGGCACCGCCGTGGGCGGCGCCTGGTACACCGGCACCCGGCTGGAAGGCGAATTGCGCCAGGCCGCGAGCCAGGCCCAGCTGGCCCTGCAGGCGCAACTGCCCGAGTACCCCTTGCAACTGCAGCTGGTCGAGTTGCAGCGCGGTATCTTCAGCAGCACCGCCACCTTCAGCCTGAGCGTACAGGCCGAGGATCGACCGCCGGTGGAGGTGCTGCGGGTGCTCGACGACATCCAGCACGGCCCCTTCCCCCTGACCCGCCTCAAATCCCTGCAGCTGGCGCCGGTCATGGCGGTCAACCGCGTCACCCTGGCGCGCACGCCGCTCACCGCCGATCTCTTCACCCTGGCCAAGGGCGCCGAACCCGTGCGGCTCGACGCCGCCCTGGGCTACGACCGCACGGTGGACGGCGGTCTGACCCTGGCCGCCCTGCACCTGGACCAGCCCCAGGGCGCGGTGGCCTTCTCCGGCCTGACCGCCACCTTCGCTACCGACATGGAGGCCAGCCGGCTGCGCCTGGACAGCACGGTCGGCCAATTCAGCCTCAATGTGCGCACGCCGGATGGCTGGGCCAAGCTGGAGACCGAAGGCTTCGGCCTGACCGGCGACAACCGTCGCAATGCCGATGGCTTCTGGCTCGGCCCGGGGCAGTTGCGCCTCGGGCGCCTGCTGCTGGCCATGCCCGGCAAGCCCGCGGTCGAGTTGCGGGATCTGCAGCTCCAGGGCGACACCCAGCAACAGGGCCAGCAACTGGCGGGCACGCTCAACGCCAGCCTCGGCCAGCTCGACATCGCCGGCCAGACCCTGGGCAAGGCGACCCTGAAAAGCCACTACAGCCAGCTCGACAGCCCGGCCCTGGCCCAGCTCAATGCCCTGCTGCAGCACCTGCAGCTGGATACCGAGCAGGGTCTCGATCCCACCACCCAGGCGACCCTGCAGCAGCACCTCGGCGATGTGCTCGCCGCGCGTCCCCAGCTGGTGGTGGATGAGCTGCGCTTCGACACCCCTGGCGGCAGCAACCGCCTGCACCTGAACCTGACCCTGGCCAAGCCGGCGACCTACGATCTGCCGCCGGAGCAACTCGCGGCCCAGTTGCTGGCCGGTCTCGATGCCCGCCTGTCGGTGGCGCGGGGCAGCCTGGTGGATGGCGTGCTGTTCCAGGCGGGCGCCCAGCGCAGCCAGCCGGCCATGCAGCAACAGGCCCAGGCCACCGCCGAAGCCCTGGCGGGCATCGGCCTCAACAGCGGCCTGCTCAAGGCCGAAGGCGAGGATCTGGTGGCTACCTTGAATTACAGCGCCGGGCGGCTGCTACTCAACGGCCAGGAGGTCCCGCCGGAACAGCTGCTGGCCCTGCTGGAACGCCCGCAACCCGCGGCACCCGCCAAACCCCAGGGCAAGGCGCCGAAGCGCTAGCGGATGCCGGGGCGGTTGGGCTTCGACGATGGCGCCGTCTCAACCCAACCTACACAGCTCCCGTAGGTTGGGTTGAGCGCAGCGAAGCCCAATAGCCTGGTAACGCTCCCCTCACCCCAGCCCTCTCCCCAGGGGAGAGGGGGCTATCCGGCCCCTGCTGTACCTTACGCAGGCTGGGTTGAGCCCAGCGAAGCCCAACAACGCCCGGCCGCCCCAACCGCCCTACTTCAACTCCAGCCCGCCACTGGCCTTGTTCAGCTCGCGCAGGTGCTTGCCGAGCAGGTCCAGGTTGGCTTCGGTCAGGTCCAGGCCATCGCGGGCCTCCGGCGAGAGCAGCTGGCGAACCTCGTTGTTGAGGGTGTCCCGGAGGCTGCGCAGGTGCGCCTGGCGCTTCTGGCTCTCGGCGGTCAGCTGCTCCCACTCGCCCGGCTGCGGCAGGCCGTAGCCGTCGGTGCCGAGCAACTCGGCCGGACGACTCAGGTAGCCGCTGTCCTTGAGGATCTGTTCCAGGGCGCCACCGGCCTTGCCGAAGCGTGCCTTGTCCACCGCGTCCTGGCCCAGGTAACGATCCTTGAGCTCGGTCTGGGCCTGCAGCAGCGCCCGGCGATAGGCTGCCTGCTCCAGCAGCAGCAGGGCGGCGCTGGCGCGCAGGTCGGCACGCTGGAATTGCTCGCGACGCTGCTGCGGGGTCAGCGCCAGCCAGGCCTCGACATCCGCCTGGGGCAGCTGCAGGCGCTCCCGCGCCACCTTGAACATCGCCTGGAAACGCTCGCGGAAGCTGTCGAAGCGATAGCCCAGCCGCAAGGCCTCGCGCGGATCGTCGAGCACCGAGGTGTCCACCAGGTCCTTGAACCTCAGCGCATCCATCAGGCCCGTCGGGGTGATGACA
>Ga0157367_1000920_pt1 | contig 13398 bp, 8 predicted proteins | sample AttbisABBM2_FD_113142 | JGI IMG/M metagenome (GOLD analysis project Ga0157367, IMG submission 113142) | Fungus gardens microbial communities from leaf cutter ant in Botucatu, State of São Paulo, Brazil - Atta bisphaerica ABBM2 | ecosystem: Host-associated > Fungi > Mycelium > Unclassified ...
GCACTTTCCAATGCAAGTTTAATTGTGCAAATCTGTTCAGCCATTCATGAGATATTAGCAGACAAAGCTTTTACAGCTACTGATGGCCTGATATCTCAGTCATTTGTTGTTGCTTTTGTACATCCCACATATGCATGGATAGCCCTTATTTGAGGCTTTCCAGCATAACTTAGTTTGTGAGAATCGGTCTACTAGTTGTGGAGATATAAGCTGAATGAAGTTTGTGATACTTAAATAATAAAAGAGAAATAGAAAAGAAATATGTCTACCATTTTCAAGTCTGACAATATGCTTCTTGCCATTCTTTTTATCTGCAAAGAATACTAATACTGTTTGGAGTAAGTATATATTCTTTTCATAACTATTCTTATACTATTAAACATAGTTATACTAGAAAACAAAAGTTCACAAAGTTTGCTTAGATCTGTACTGAGTATGAAAACTCATACAAAGAGCAGTAATATTATAGACTTTCCAGAACAATCTTGACTTCTATAAAGAAAATCCAATTCTTTATTGATATCAAACCCCAAACTCTATAGTTTTTCCTATAGACTTTTAGTTTCTACTATTGAATCTCATACTTATATACTACTTCTTCAAATAACCTCCAAGATTATTATTAGTTATATTTTGTTAATATCAAGTATACTTTGTCTTTTCAAATAATATTCTAGACAATTCTGTCTATGCTTCTGACTATCTGTATACTATAATTACAATAGTTAGCTTAGTATCTGTTCTATTAGATTAGAATGGATAGCAGGATATTTAAAATAGCAACTATCTTTAGAAAACCTCATTCTGTTCTCTTATGTTTTTCTAAAGATAGATTATACTTGATTAGTATATTTTAACAATATATACTTAGGTTTTCCTGAAGATGTAGCTCTGCTAAAACATTGTAGACTTTGTTCAGTTACTCTAATAACTTCAGCTTATATGCTATACTATTTGTTTACTATAGATCACAACTTCAGAAGTAAAGTGGAGTCCAAGTATTGTGGCAACTACTAACTAAGATGGTCAATAGTATATTAAGTAGCCTTATATTGTAAGAATTATAAGAGAACTCAACAAGGAGTCCTTAATATATTGTTATCTTATTTCTACTATAGATACATAGTCTGTGCTAGTAATAAATAGCCCTACTCTAATTTCCATACATTAGCTATGAGTATATCATATATATACTATAAGATAAAAATATAATATAATATAGACATATACTTATAGATATGTACCTTGATGTCATTCTTTCAGCTTCTTCTAGGTTTTAGACCTATAACATAATGTCATGTGATGTATTATGTGACTGTGGTCACATGCCTCTTTTTTTAATTAATGATTTATTACATGTGATGCAAAAACTACTTTGTACATTTAGAGCAGACAACATAAAGAAGGTTTACATCAAAGATAGCAAATGCTCATGTAATACTTTCTCCAAAAGAAAAAGCATTTGGATTATATTCTAAGAAAAAGATAAAGTAATTCATTATCTCTTTCATTGGGTTCCAGTAATTGTTGAATCTTCTACACTCATAGAGAATATAGCATCTTATTTCAATTGGATAAAATCTGCACAGGCATTTGAACTCTTCTCTAGGGAAAAATCTTAACTAATATTCTTCAATTAGCACATGATTGGTAATGGCTATAGTGGCTCAAGCATATAGCAAAAAAACCAAAATATCCTATCTATAGACCTCCTTTTGTATAGAACAGTTTAATTTCCATTAGGTCATTATTCAATAGATGGAGAAAAATTTTCCTTTGGGATCTGATGATTTGAAAGTTATATACCATTCATCAATGAGGTCATTGCACTCCTTTTTCTTGCTGAAATTCCATAACACTTTGCTTAGGTATGAAGGAATTAGATTGAAGCATTTAGTTTCTTTGTCTACCACTTTATGTAGAATCCATTTGTTGTTAGACAATCCCAAAATACTATGGTATTGTCCTTGTGTTTGTTGAAGAATGCTCTGAGTTTATTAGATATTGTAATTGATTGTTGATGATATGGGTATATGGAAGGATTAAAGATTTTCTTAGCTACATAGATAGTATCAGTGATAACTATGATGTGTGAGACTTACTGCATTTGAATGGCTTGGTTAATTCCACATCTAATTGAGAATAATTCTGCTTCTGTTGATGTAATATTGATAGTGTGATGAAGTATTTTCTTTAGAGGGTTGTTAAAGGAATGGATATAAGCAATGAATGATGCAACATTATATTTATTGCTTATATCCATAACAATAATAATAGTTTTTAGATCCAATAATGATTTGAAAATGATATCATCAAGTTTCTTGCAATGAGCTTTATGAAAAGATATATGACTATAAAAAACATCAATTAATCTATTATCCAGAAGAAATTCATGATTTAGAGAATCAAAAGAAGTAAAAATTCTATTTAATCAATTATTTGTGTTGACAATAGAGCTTTTGATTTTGGATTTTTACTTGAACATCATATTTTCCAAAGTTAGACAATGCGATTGAGAATTCAGAGTATGCCTTTTCTTAAGAAAAGATTTGATGATGTGGTTGTAAGGAAGAGTGACTGTTCTCAATTCATTTCTACCACTCAGCTTTTGAAGATGGAGGTATATGGGAATAAAACCTGCTATAGCCTCAATTCCCATGGTAAAAGAGATATGAAAGACATCTAAGATTTACAGAGCTGCTCATTATTGCAATTTGTTAAACTCTTCAAGAGAAAACAATAATAAAGCATTGTATAGTAGAAGGAGGGGCTGGAACAGGATGAACAGTTTATTCTTCTGCTAAATGTTCTGGGAAAACATTATTGTGGGTACAACTATCAAACTCTGGGAATGCCCTAAAGCTTATGGTACCAAGCCTTAGATTCAGAAGTTCAATGATAATAAGAAACAGTGATTAATGTAAATTGATGGTTTAATAATGATAATTGATGTTGTTAAGTCTAAGGTCTAATCCTTGGACACAGAGATATATACATATAAGAGCAATGGTCTATATGCAAGCTGTTTATATTATATGATCAAAACTCATTCCTGATAGGGGCTGTCATCTGTCATAGCAAATGTTAGGCTAATTTTAAAAGGTAACTAATTATGTTATTATATTGATATGCTTGTATTTCTATGAATACTTATTACTTTGGGATATATTATATATTATCAGGTGGTACTAAAGAGGAAAACCATACAAGGTGATTGGAAGAATATATGTTTTATAGAGTAGATATTTTTCATATGGTAGAAGACCCTACATAAAATTACCAAGCATTTTCATACACTTTACAGTAGATAGGGCCTTGTTAGTATAAAGCTTGATATATTGACAAAATGTGAGTTTTCTATTAAAGATAAACCTAAGATATTGCCAAGTGTCTTTAGAATGGAGAATGGGACTACTGATTTGACTGAGGTCCAAAGATAGGGAACCAAAAATGTTAGACAACCTAGAAAAATGGAAACTTTAGTTTTTCCATGTTCTACTAGAAGTACAAACTGTTCTAAGAGAGATGACATAATGTTGTAGCTACAAAATAAGTTAGCATTCAAAATGTCAAAATATTTCTCTTGAGAAATAAAAAGTCTATCATTTACAAAAGAAAAAAGAGATATAGGTATTTTTAGGTTTTTTATTCTTTTTTCAAAGATGTAAAGAACTAGAGCAATGAAAAGAGCAGACAAAATAGAGAAAAGAGCCAATCCATGACCAACACCTACATCTGCTGTAAAAATGAAAATATAAAGCCATTTTATGAATATTTGGTTTTTCTGTTTACTAGATAGTCAGAAAAGAAACAAGAAATTCCTAAATTAAATCTTACTTTTTTGAGAATTGAGGATATTAAATAGTGATTTAAAAATGGGAAGAATTAAGCAATATTGAAGACTAATTGTTACAAACTCAAGATCTTAGAGTTAATCAAGAAAAAGAACCTTGTATAGGATTTATACAAGAGAACTCAATAGAGAACTCTGTACAAGATAGTCTACCTTATATACTGAATCCACCTCATTTGTGCTAGCTACTTCTACCCTACCCTAAACCACTATGTAGTAGCCTCAAGATCAATATATATTGCCTATGTTGTATGATATCATCCTTTCATGGGTTTTGTGACCTGTGATTGTGTCCTCTGATGTGACTAGTGTATGACAATGTGATCTCATCACTTTAACCCTATCCCTAAGTTCTAAAAATAGACAAATGAAAAATAAATCAAAAAGGAACTGAAAATGAAAATGAAAGTGAAAATAAGTAAAGTCTACTACTTTTACTCTTAACACTAATGTGCTCATCTGAAGATTCTTGGCCTATTCAGATTGGATTAAATATGTCAAGGCAACACCTGTATCTATTATAGAGTGTTGTTTGAGTCCTCCAAGTTAATTTGGATGAATGAAACTATTAGCAATTGAATAAAATTGTAAATATTTGCTAATAACTTTTTCTATTAACTTGCCCAAAATATTCAATAAAACAATGGAACAGAAAGACTTTGAAGAATCATAAATGACTTTGTGAGGTTTAGGGATGATTATGGATAAAGACACTTTGAAATACACTGGCTAATGACCTATGTTAACACATATATTAGCTATGTTGATAATGTTTTCCAAATATTGATTGTTTTTAATGATTAGCTTGAGGTACTTCCACAAAATTCTATTTGGTCTAGAAGCAGATGAATTGTTGCATTTGCTGATAGCCATCATAAATTCCTCTCTTGAAAAATAATTGTATATTGAGTATAGTTTGGAGGAAAGCTCCTCTAATAAAGATGCATCTACTCATCAACTTTGTACTGAGTTAAATATTTGACGTAAAGCTGTCCTGTCAGATATGGTTCACACCAGGGGTAAAAGTCTACAAGATAGACTCAGAGATATACAGACTTGTGGAATGACCTTGGCTTTAGCTTATATGCTGTGCTATCTGTCTGCTGCATAGTCACAACTTCAGATAATAGAAAGAAGTCCAAGATGGAAGTAAGTACTCATTTGGTATATTGCTGTTGAATACTAGGGATCGAGTTCAATAAGAGTTTATCTTTATCAGTTATCAGACTAGTAAATTACAATATAACTACTAGTCTTATATACTGATACCTACTATAGGAGATGCTTGAGGTTCCAGTGGTATAACCCCTATTGCTCCAAGCAAAGGTTTTAGTGTTAAGACACTGACAGGAGTATGATTCTACTATGGAAGACCAAGTAAAATAAGAGTATACTATCATAAAAGACAGAATATCATATCACTGCCATGAAGCATGTTGCAAGTAAGATAGCCACCATAGAAGGTGAGCTTTATTTGGATTAGCTGTTGACAAGGAGTGTACCACAGGAATGTATTGTTCTGGACAAGTGGACTTGGCATATGACATGTTTACAGATTTTCAATCTCAATACACAGCTGTCTATTATATTAAATTGCTTCAATGGCTGGAAGTTTGTATTTATTGACCTAATTCATAAGGTTCCATAGTTTATAGTTTTTTGATACAATTTCTTGAATCTTATTATCAAAAAATTGGTGTTTCATGGTCTTCACTATTCTCCTGAAGTCTTTCTATCCTTCAACTCATTTAGATGCACTGTAAGCTATTAGTTTTTCCTGACATATTTTGTTCTACCAATCTTTGGACTGTCTTTTAATATTGACTAGCCAAGAATGTGCTTGCCACATATATTCCTATATATTAGCATATTCTTAAACTATGCTTTTGAAGGATTCTATAGTGATGATATTTCTTATATCAATATTCTGGAAAGTCTTTATGAAGTTGTCTATGAAATTGGATTTATCTTCATTATTCTTTATAATAGTATGTCTTTTTTGCTAGATAAACTCTTCCTTAATTATGATATTGACAGTGAGAGGAGTGTGATCTGAAGAGAACCAAAGTTCAGGATGAATTTTATAGTTATTGAGTTCCACTGAGTTAGAATGTAAAAATAGTAAGTTGATGATGGAATTGGAATTGTATTTATTATCAGAATATTGAGTGGGAACCTGTTGAATAGCAAAAGATAAAGTGAGATCAAAAGAGTCTGCAATCTCTACTAAACTGTTACTATGAGAAGAATGAAAAAGAAATGAAGGATCCTAGTCACTGTCTCTAATGTTAAAATCACCAGCCATGATTAGTATGTTATGGATATTTGCTTCAGTATCCTTGAGATACTTTAAAGCTGAATAATTATTATCAGAATAAATGTTCATCATGAAAAATAAAGAACCATTATTAAAATATTAAAAACAACAGATGTCCTTTTGTAAAGAAAACCATATAGAAATTAAGTGAATTTTTATATAAGAAATCCCCCTGGGATAGTCACATTTGTTATGAGTCAAACTGGAAAATCTTATCCAGTTTGAATAGTTAGAGGTTCCTATGATTATGTTCTCCTCTTTATTAGAAGAGCTTGGAATGGCACAAATAACTGACTATGAAGGCTCTTGAATAAGAAGAATATCAAAAAAATTTTCTTTTTCTAATATCACATCCATGAGTGCTTTGTTCTTTTGAACATTCTGTGAGAATATCTTGAGACTCTTGATAATCATGCTTGAGCAACACTTATAGCTGAGTAAATTGAGTTGTTCCTGGTTTTCTTGAGTTCCTAATACTTCTTTATGTAACATTCTTTGTTAAAGCAATGCTTCTAAAAATAACAAGTATTTGAATCAGCTTGATAATTGCCTTTGCAGTTTAAGCATTTGAATAAGTATGGGCATAGTTTGCTTTACTTAGTTTTGAGTCTGGAAGGGTTTGTCTTGAAATTCACCTTGTAACACCAAGCAAAATGGTAGTGATGTTCAATCTTGTGAGGTTCACTGTACTTAGCACATTTCAACCCTTGAAATTGGCAAGCAAAAGTTGTGTGCTCCCATTTCCAGCAATTTTTACATTAGGAAACATCTGAATTCATGTTTGTGTCTTGAATAGTAGTGATATAACTTCTTATATTGAAATATCTATTACTCAGACCTTTAGTCTTACTGCCACTTTAAACATCCCATATGTTTAGCCAAACTATCGCCATGTTTGATTTGAGTGACATTTTAATGACACAAGATTTTAACATAATAGACATATTGTTGAAAATGTGATTGTTCTTGAGTATTGTTTTGATAAAACTAGAATTTATGGGCATGTTAGTGTTCTCCATCAAATAAGGAATTCCTATGATTTTTAAATATGATTTTGATTAAGGAAGACAGGGTATCTTAACATTGTCCGAGTTGATATGATTTATATTTTTAACATATTTTTCAATGATTTGAAGATCCAAAGAAGAAGCCACCTTGTTAGTGGTCATAACAATTCCATGTTGATTTGTATGAGTAAAATCTGCCATGATATCTGATTTGATGTTCTTAAGCAAACTGTTTAGATTAGTAATATGCTTGCTTGATGAAGTTATGAACTAAGACTTGTTTTCATTGCTTATAAGAACAATGATTTGTTTTTGTGATGGACCTTTGGTGGTCATGTTAATTTTGGGCTTTACCTTATCTGAATTGTTTTTTTTTGAATAGTGAGAAATAGAAAGAAAGAAAGAAGAAAGAAAAATAAAAGCTAACAGACATTAGTCATAAGCAGTTCTGTAGTACTATTCCCAAAAGAAAAAGCACTACTTTTGAATTCTAAGAATAAAATGAAATGGCTAATAGAATCTCTCATTGGATTCCAGTAGTTGTTGAAATGTTTGCAATTATAAATGTAACATCTAGTTTTGATTGGATAAGACCCACATAGACAGTGGAAAGTCATTTGGGAAGAATCTTAAACAATATTCACCAGTCAATGCATGGTTGATGATAGCTCTCAATATTCTTGCACATAGCAAGTTTGAATGGTCAAAGTGTCTGAGCTATGTTCTACCTTTTGCATAAGATGGTTCTAGGAGATTATTTCATTATCTACTAACTCCAAGAAAAGGCATTCTTTGTCATCTGACACTTGAAAAGTCATCTTTCATTGGTTGATGAGCAAGTTGCATTCATTTTTCTGACTGAAGTCCCAGAACATTTTCTATGGAAATAATGGAATAGAATAGAATTTGTTAGTTTCCTTGTCAATAGCTTTATAAAGGACCCAATTGCTTCAACTTGGGCATTCCCAAGATTCAATGATGTTGTTGATATTTATTTCAAAGAACTTCCTTAACTTGTAAGAAATAGAAGCAATGTGAATTTGAAATAGATGTAATGAGGAATTGAAAATTTTCTTTGTAGCATGAATGGAGTCAGTGATGATGATGATTTTCCTAATACCCTGGAGATTGGTAGCTTGGTTTATACCACATGTTATAGCAAATAATTCAGCCTCAGTGGTTGTAATATTGATTACATGGTGAATTGTTTTAACCACCTATTTGTTATAGACATGAGTGTGTGAGATAGATGTAGCAATATGATTCTTAATGCTAGTGTCAGTAATAACAAGCATACTTGAGGGATCCGAGGAGGAGTTGAGAATAATGTTATTGAGAGATTGAATGTATTATTTTAGACTATTTTCATTTTGTTTTCTTGTCATATAAAAAGAAAATTTGTTTGAGAAAATGTCTATTAATCAATGACCAGATATGAACTCTTTGTTAAAAGACTTGAAAGAATAAAAACTTCATTATAATAGTTGTCTATATCAATGATAGGGCCTTCGATTTTCTGTCACTATTTGTACATGAGGTTGTTTAGTAATAAACAATAAGGAATAGAATTGGAAAAGGGTTGGATTCTAGGAGCAATCTGAGAATGTGATTACTTAGAAAAGAATAAACTCTAAGTTAAGCTCTTTCACTGAGTTTTTGAAGGTAAAGTTTGATGGGCATGAGTCTGGTAATAGCTTTGATGTCAAGTGAAGGAGATGTTTGGAAAGTGCCAAAGATCCAAATAGCTACTTTTTGTTGCATTTTATTGAGTTTCTTGATGAGGTATGATAGAGAAGCTTTGTTGTAGTACCAAATTTAGAAACCATATAACACAATAGGGAGAATGCAGCTTCTGTATAAAAGCCTTTTTTGCTGAGGAATAAGACCTTATAAAAAATTGCCAAGTAGCTTCATAGATTTAATAGTTGATATGGCTTTGTTGGTGTAGAAATCGATGTGAGATCAAAACATTAACTTTCTATCAAAGATAAAGCCTAGATATCTCCATAAATTCTTTGGTCTGAGGATAGGGCCCTTGAGAAGAGACAGATTGAGAAAAGGGGGATTGAAAAGACTAGTAGATCTGGAAAAATAAAATACTTTAGTTTTTCTGTATTTGAGTTTAAGTCCAAATTTCTCTAGTAGAGAGAAAATAATCCAATAACTGTAAAATAAAAGGGAATTGAAAGTTGAAAAGTTTTTGTTCTAAGTAACAAGAAGTCCATCATCAACAAATAAAAGAAAGGAGGTTGGAATTTTTAGTGATTTTAGCCAATTTTCAAAAATATGAAGGATTGAAGAAATATATAAGACAGATAAAATGGAGAAGAGGGCTGAACCTTGACCAACTCCAACATCTATATTAAGAGAAGAAGAAGAAAACAAATTCCAAATATAATTGGTTTTATATCCTACTAGATAATTTTAAAACAATTTTGAGACTTTAGGATCAAAGCCAGCCTGAAAGAAAGGAGCTGGTGATTCAACAATGGGAAGAACTGTGCAATATCAAATGCAAGAGTACTAGTATTTACATTCTTGACCCAACCTGATTGTATAAAACAATTCTGGTATCAATAGTTGATTGTTGTTTGAGACCATCCAATTGGCTAGAATCAATAAAGTTGTTAGAGATTGACTAAAATATAAGTCTTTTACCCATGACTTTTTTGATGAGTTTTCCAATTATATTCAGAAGGACAATTGGTCTAAAGGTCTTCAGTGAGTCATATGACTCCTTATTTGGCTTTGGTATGACAATGGATGTTAAGACTTTGAAATGTGTTGGCTAGTAGCCTAGTTTGAAGCAAGTGTCAGCAATGTCAACAATTTTCTTTAGACATATAGAGTCTTTGATAATGATTTTGAGGTGCCTTCATGATAACTTGTCTGGACCTGAAGTAGATGAATTGTTGTATTTGTTAATGGCATTGATAAGCTCTGCCTCCAAAAAGCCAGGATGAGATAGGTTTATTGGAGAATTCATTTAATAAATTGAAGTTAATTCAATGGTCTTGAGCCCTGTTGAAGGTAGAGTGAAGAGCATCCCAAACATCTTCAATTTCAATACACAAACAGTTGTTATACTTGATAGCTTCAATGGCAGAAAGCTTGCATTTGTTGATCCAATTCATAAGAAGCTATGGACTAGTTTTTTTATTTGTGATTTTCTGTATTTTGAGGTCAAAAAATGTTCTTTTCATTTGCTTGACTATGTTTTTGAATTTTTTCCAATCTTCAATGTCTTGAGAACCTATACTATTCCAGATCCTTATTGCAATTATTGTTCCACCAACTTTTAGACCTTCTAATAATGTTAACAGTTTTTACATTTTATGACCACAACTTTTCTATAATCTGAGTGATGGATTATATGGAATACTTAAGTGATGCAACATCAGAAATAGTTGATGTGTTGATTTCATGAATATGGTTGATGAGCACACTAATAAATTGTTTCTCTTTATTGCTATCTTTGACAAGTGTTTGTTTCTTAATGTTGATAAGTTTCTCAAAAATGGGTATACAGACTGTGAGGGGGGCATGATTGGAGACAAGTCTCCAATCTAGGTAGATAGAATAGAAGTCAAGTTCATCAGACCTATATCTAAGAAACATGAGATCAATGACTGAGTTGGAGTTACAATTGTTGTCAGAATATCTAGTAGGAACAGGGTTAGCAGGAAAAGAAAGCCTAAGGTTCATGAAGTCTGTGAGATCTATAAGTAAATCACTATTAGAAGAATGAAAAGAATAATTAGGATCCCAAAAGTTATTATGAATATTAAAATCTCCCATCATGATGAGAAAGAACATTGTTGAGCAGGACTTTAGTATCCTTAAGATACTTTAAGGCTGACTATGAAGAGTCTGAATAAATTTTTATTAAAGAAAGAAATAATCAAAATGTCTTTGTGGTTGAATATATCCTTGCAAAGTGAAAAATAAAGGTAGGATAATTGAGTATTAATATAGGAAGTGACTCTTGGAAAGTCCTTTTCTTTCATTAATAATCTAGAGAAAGTTATCCAGTTCAAATGGTTTGGAATACCAACAAGTTCCTCTCCTTCCTTACTCAGAATGCTTGGTATAGTAAAAATGGTGGACCAAGATGGTTCTTGGATAAAAATGATGTCAAAATACAAATGGATTTCCAGAATAGTGTTGACCATCAAGATATTCTTGTAAATGTTCTGTGAAAAAATCTTAAGATTTTTAATAATTATGCTAAGAGACCATTCACAGCTAAACTAATCAAAGATCTTCTGTTTTTATGAAGTTTTTGATACTCTTTGGTATGCTACTCCTTGTTGAAGTGATGCCTCCAGAACAAGCATGCATTTGAATTGGCTTGGTGATTGTCCTTGCAATTGATAAATTTGAACATATGAGGGCATGGTTTGCCCTGCTTCATTTCAAGTCTTGGGAGGTTAGTTTTAGCATTAGCCTTGCAACACCATGAAGATTGATGATGGTGATCAGTTGAGTAGGGGCTGTTGCATTTAATACACTTCACTCCTTGTATTCTGCACATCTGAGTTGAGTGTCTCCATTTCCAACATTTCTTACATTGAGAAACTCCTGGGTTCATGTTTGCTCCATGAATAGTTGCAATAAAATTTCCTACATTGAAGCAACAGTTAATGAGTTTCTTAGTATTTGTACCACTTTGAGAATTCCAGATGTTGATCTATATAATAGCCATATCCAATTTGGGAGAGACTTTGATGATCCTCAAACAAGATACAAGGGAAATGTTATTGAAGATATGGTTGTTTTTGAGTACTTTCTCAATGTCATCCAACAAGATAAAAAGGTTAGTGTTTTCAGTATAATAAAAAAGACTGATTAGCTTGAGGTAAGACTTTAACTGAGGTAGGTGAGGAGTTTTGACCTTATCTACATTGATTTGATTGGCATTTTTTATATAATTCCCCAATGTTTGAAGATCTAAAGATAATGCAACTTTGTCAGTGGTGATGATAATGCTCAATTTCTCAGCCCTAATGTAATCTGCTCTGCAATTGGATTTGATGTTTTTGAGTAATCTGTTGATGTTAGTGATATGGTCACTCAAGTACAACATGAATTTGTTAGTATTGTTACTGTCTACAGGAATAATAACCTGCTTGTGAGTGGGACCCTTAGTAGTCATGTTTAAATAGGGTTTGGGTTTTTTGCTCCTATTAATAATCTTCTGAATGCTTTTGATTTTGGTGCCCTGAAGTTTAGGAAAAGCTTTTTTGATCTTAAAAGTGTCTTTAGTAATGTTGCTATTAGACAAGGTCTATACATAAGATTTTTTTGATGTCTCTTTTCCTTTGGAGTTGTTATTCTTTTTGAAATATGTTGTGATATCCTTGACCTTTTTAGGAGATTTGGCCAGAATTAGAGAAGGAAGACTAGAGACCAAAGCCAGTTTTTCCATGGGCTTGGAGGGTTTGTTTAGCAGAATATTGTTGATCTTCAGAATAAATTCTGAAGCCACCTTATTCCTGAATGATAGATTGTTATTCACATTTAATATATCCCAACTAGAATCATATAAAGCTAAGATTAACTCTTGTTGACACCTTTAAGGTCTTCAAAGTCATTGATCTTGTTTCTGTCAACTGACTTGTTGATGATATACATTGTGATGTGATTTAAGAATACTTTGATATTTTTGATATCCAATAGGAGATTTTCCATTGATCCATGAAGTAAAACAGGCTGGAAAGAGCTATTCCAGAATTCTTGGTTGATAACCTGATTGATGTCGTAAGACAGGTTGATATTGATCATAGGCTGTTGATCTAAATTAGACCTGCAGTTAGAAATATTTGGACCTCAAGAAAGAGATGAGGATTTAGGAGCCAGAGCCTCATTTAAAAAGTGTTGTCTTCTAACTGTAAAGGAATTGTTAGCTACTCCACTGACAGATATACCACCATTAGTTCTATCCTCATAGAATACTTGAGAGTAATTGATAGGCTCTCTATCTTCATATTCTGACCTGTTGTTGTCAATTTCCATATATTCATAGTATAGAATAGAGAAAGAGCTTGAGGATACAGAAGAATACCTGAAGTTCAGTTTGTTAGGGAGGTCTGATCTCCCCCTTGTGATATTGTTACTGTTGATGTCCATCTCCTTAGCAGAAGAAAAAAGAAGTATTGAGTTGTTAAGTTGAATAGCTGAAGTTAAATAAAATTGTATATTTGCTAGTTCTCTCATAGGTA
>Ga0157367_1000922_pt1 | contig 13394 bp, 14 predicted proteins | sample AttbisABBM2_FD_113142 | JGI IMG/M metagenome (GOLD analysis project Ga0157367, IMG submission 113142) | Fungus gardens microbial communities from leaf cutter ant in Botucatu, State of São Paulo, Brazil - Atta bisphaerica ABBM2 | ecosystem: Host-associated > Fungi > Mycelium > Unclassified ...
TACGATGGGCGCGTAAGCGAGGAGAATTTGCAGCCTGCTCGCTTTGTTGCTGCAGGTCACTGAAAGTAATTTGTTTCATATACACCTTTGTGAATGGGGTCATCTGACGGCAACCCGATTGCCGCAAGACGTTATACCATCCTGAACGGTTATGGACGATGGCATTTGTGAAACAAATCGCTGCAACGTGAAGATGTGCGTGATTGCATTCCAAAGCGCAACATTGAGTAAAACTCACATTGATTCCCACTATTTATCGTTTTTCAAAAGTGACGCCCCTGAAATACCATCCATTCATCCCTGGGATAGAAAAAATAAATAATACCAAGCCTGTATGGAGCACCTATGACACTCGATGTTTTATTCCATGTAATGAACATTATCTCGCCTCATAAATTTAGCGCCCAAGCAAAAGTGCATGAGTTGATAACATTACTTTCAACAGAAAAAGAAAGCTCAGAAGCGTTTTCACCTTTCATCCACCGACTGCACCTCCTCTCTTTCGCCCAAAGCAATCCGGGCAACGCCGAAGAGTTACTCTCAGCGCATTTACCAAAAGAGGATGGGATCCTTCCGCTGCTTGACTTTGCGCAGTGGCCAAAGGTGCGTTACGCCGCGTCAGGCGAAGCTCAGACGCGTGAATCCGAGGAGTATTTCCGTGCCATGACCTCGGCTGCCAATCTGCTACGCACTGCGCTGATCGATGCTGAACGCGCAAAAGGGACGCCTGCGCTTTATATTCTCGAAAAATTACTTAACCTGAACAGTGCCCTGCCTGAAAGATATAAAAAGATGGCGAATATTCCCTACGCATAAATACGTTCAATATGCGGGATACCCTATAATAAATATTCCGCTATTTATTAAACCCGCTTTTCATTGTAATCAAGACAGACGATATCCAAAGAAGGCACCACCGGCGCGTTAAGGTTAAGCCACGCCAGCAGCCGTTCAATACTCTGTCCTCTGAGCGAATTTTTGGGCCAGACAAGGTAGTAACCGTCCCCTGTTGCTATCGCCTCCCTGAAAGGCAGCGCGAGCAGGCCGCTTTTCAGCGCGTCGAGCGTGAGCCGGAGGTCGGCCATCGCCACGCCGTGTCCGTGCATGGCCGCAAGGCTTCCCTGCTCCAGGGTGTCGAACACGATTCCGCCGCTCATGTCGAGGCCGGGGAATAAGCCCGTCCTTTTCAGCCAGCGCTTCCAGTCCCGTCTGTCCGGCGACGGATGAATAAGATCGCAATCTGGAAGCGTATGCCGGGCAGACTCCAGCAAAGACGGAGTACAAACGGGAATAAGCCATTCGCTGAACAGCAGCCTGCTTTCTGTTGACTCGCCGAAATAGCCGTTACCGAGGAGGATCGCACAATCGTAAGGCTCACGACTGAAATCAACGGTATCGAAGTCCATCCAGACGCTGGCAATTTCGATTTTGGGCTTCGCGTGCTTCTCGCGGAAGGATTTAAGCACATCCAGAAGCCATCGCATCGTCAGCGAGCTGGGTGCTTTAAGGCGCAGAAGGTGGTTTTCACTTTTGAATGCACGACAGGCCCACTCAATATTCGAGAAACTTTCGCTAAGCTGCCCGGCCAGAATACGTCCGGCATCGCTGACCTCCACTCTCGGCCCCTGTCGTTTAAACAATTCGCAATCGAACCACATTTCCAGCGTCTGGACATGCCTGCTGACCGCCCCCGGCGTGATATGGAGTGTTTCAGCCGCTTTGCTGAAGGAGTTCAGCCTTGCGGCAACTTCGAACGCGCGCAGCGCATACAGTGGCGGTAAAGACATACATTCCCTTTTTGTAAGGTGTAATCATGCAGTTTATGTATTATCGGCACACGGTGACGTTTCATCCCATTCCTCAGCCGGAAACGCCAGCAGCAATTCCCTCAGCAGGGACTCAAGCTGCGCGTGCTGCGCGTCAGACAAGTTGCTCAGCAGCGCATTTTGCGTCTGTGTGTGCACGATCAGCGCCTGTTCGATACGCTCCTGCCCGTGCGGTGTCAGGCTTACGAGCGTGCTGCGCTTGTCATCCGGATCGGCAATTCGCCTGATAAACCCTTGCTTTTCGAGATGGCTGAGTCGGTTCGTCATCGCCCCTGAGGTGATCAACAGCGATTTATACAGCTGTGTGGGGGAAAGGCAGTACGGCTCACCGGCGCGGCGCAGCGTGGCGAGCACGTCAAACTCGCCCTCGCGAAAACCAAACTGCGCCATCGCCTCCGCCCATTCTTTTCCCAGATGCTTCATCAGCCGGAGCATTCGGCCAAAAATTTTCATCGATGAGGCGTCCAGTTCCGGCATGGCACGGTTCCACTGGCCGACAACGAAGTCTACATGGTCTTTCATTTTCACCCCTGATGGCGTGGGTATTTATCCTGTTGTGCGGTACATCTTACGCAAAAACACATTTTATCTTAACGTTAAGATAAATGCTTGTCGCAATTTGCCCGGCCATTCACAACCGAAAAGGATCTCCTGTTGAAACGCACATCGCCTTTACTCTTCGCCGTTATCGCTTTTATCGTCGGGCTGAACCTGCGCCCCATTCTGGCCTCTGTCGGACCGTTGTTTTCCGTGCTGCAGCGCGAAGCGGGGCTAACGGCTACGCAATTTAGCCTGCTGACCACCCTGCCGGTCGCGATGATGGGACTGGCTGCCCTGTGTGGCCCCTGGCTTTTAGCCAGAGTCGGTGCCGTACGGGGAATTATGCTCGGGCTCTTCATCCTGCTTATGGCCTGTTTATTACGCGGTTTTAGCGCCTCACCGGAGAGTCTTATGGGCACCGCGTTACTGGGCGGGGCCAGTATCGGCACGATCCAGGCCTTAATGCCTGCCCTGATAAAAAAGGAATATACGCAAACGGCCAGCACGGTAATGTCGCTATTCAGCACGGGCATTATGGCCGGTGCGACAGTCGCCGCCGCCAGCGCCGAGCCGTTGTTTTCATGGCTGACGCTGAAGCCCACGCTGGCAATGGCCGGGCTGTTAGCGCTGCTGGCGCTGGTACTGTGGTTAACCCTGGTTAAGCATCCTCAGGGGGAAAAAACAGCCCCCGAAACCGTTACGCTCTCCTCCTCCCGTACGGCACTGCTGTTGCTCTTTTTCGGCGTGGGAACGGGAGCCTATACGCTGGTATTGGCCTGGCTGCCCCCGCTTTATATTCAGGCGGGATGGTCCGCACGCAGCAGCGGCTACATGCTGGCCTGGCTGACGCTAACCGAGGTTGTCGCAGGGTTTGCCGTCTCCGCGCTGATCGGTAAATTCCCCGACCGTCGCGTGCCGCTGATCGCCGTATTGTTGCTGCTGCTGGCGGGACTCCTGTGTCTGGTCTTTGCGCCGGGTACAACGCCGGTATTATCCACGTTGCTGCTTGGGACCGGGATCGGCGCCCTCTTCCCGCTGTCGCTCATCGTTACGTTCGATCATGCGCGAACGCCCGCGCAGGCCGGGAAGTTACTATCAAAAGTTCAGGGAGGTGGATACATGATCGCCGCGCTCATGCCGTTAATTGCGGGGATCGTTCGCGACAGTTCGGTCTCTCTGACCAGCGCATGGCTGATCATGAGTGCGGGAGTCGTGCTGCTGATCGTCATCGCGTTGAATTTTAAACCCGTCGTGGGCGTGCAGGCACGATGAATGCGATACCAGAATTGAGAGTCGTATTTCAGCCAGTCGTAATATAAATTCAGGGTGAATTTCACCTCACGCAGGAGTAGATATGTCGCAGACGTTAGCGGGAATGGATGTCTTGTTTGTCGCCGGGTTCGGGCCCATTTCTCGGGATACGGAGTCCAGCACCGCGTTTTATGTCCAGACACTCGGCCTTCCGCTGAAGCCGATGGAAGGGAATACCGATTATCTGCTCACTGAAGAGGGCCAGCTGGCAGGCGTGAAGCATTTTGCCGTCTGGCCGCTCGCACAGGCGGCTATGTCATGTTTTGGAGAAGAACAGTGGCCCGCAGAGCACCCGATACCGCAGGGATGGGTTGAATACGAAGTACAGGATCTCGATTCTGCTACCCGTATTCTGAGTGAAAAAGGCTATCGGTTACTAGTGGCTAACCGTATGGAACCGTGGGGGCAAACCGTCACTCGCCTGCTCAGCCCGGAAGGCTTGCTTACCGGGCTGACGATTACGCCGTGGCTGCGGGGGTAATGTCTTATAGCGCGAAGCAGACTTGCATAAGGGCAATGTCTGCTTTGAGCGCGCGTGGACCAGGCAATGAACCGCTAAATATAGCGGTTTTTTCTTAATATTAAATAAGCTCTCACCTGTTTTCGAACCATCCGGATTATCTATAAAAATTTAGGAATTGACTCTTATTGTTCAATCCGCGCGGAGATCGTTCGGGTTTAATATTGTATTGCTGATGTTAAATCTATCGTAACTACATTTGTTAGTTATAACGCTAACTCACCCTCTGCTTATAAAAAGCTTGCACCTCGCAATCGCTAAAGCCTGTTAAAAAGTTAACATCTGGTGTTGCAATCATTTCCGACAAATTGTTTTTATAACTCATTCAACCGGCAAGTTTCTGCCCTCTTTCAACAAGATGTTAAAGCTAAATATAACACAGTAAGATGTGTGATGAATTACATTACTAACTAACTATTTAATAGCGGAAGTTTTTCTTAATTGAGCACGAGCAGGAAATCTGTCGCCACATATAATTAACAATTCCTTTTCATTTCATTATATAAGTTTCACAATGGAATATTTAGTTAGCTAAATATAAATTTTTTTAATGCTTTACATTTTTTTTAATCAAGAGTATTACTTTTTAACGCCATATATAGATGAGGAATGGATGATGCATATATCGTATATTGATACGTACTTACCAGGATGTAATATCAACAATGAAGAGCTTGGGAGTAGATTAAACTTCAAACCTCAGTTAATAGAAAAATTATTTGGGAACTATGGGCGTCACTTCTCAACCAATCTAAAAACGGGAGAAAACACAGCATCGTGCACTGATTTAATACACTTAATGATGCAAAAGCTTATTTCGTTAAATGATAATGGAATGAGGGACATTGATTTTGTCCTGGTATCAACAGCTACTCCTGACTTGCTTTTACCCACAAGCATCAATGAAGCGTGTAACATGATAGGGTTCAAAAATATTGAGACCTACCAAATCATTGGTGGTTGCTCTGGTGCCGTACAAGCATTAAAGATGGCTGATTATATGCTCAAAAGTGGCCAGCACCATAAAGGGTTAGTAATTGGCGTCGAATGTTCAAACAAGTTCCTCAATCTATTTAATGAAACCAAGACTAAAGTTGAACCGAAAGAAATGGTTAACTACTGTCTGTTTGGTGATGGTGTTGGTGGTTGTATTGTTAGCTCTGAAAGAACTTCGGGTTCTGTTTATGTGAAAGGTATTGATTACAAATACAATGGATTGCAGGAAAAAATTGGCCAACTGGCTAACTGGAGCGGCTCAAGGAAAGATTTTGATGATGGGCAACCTATGCTTAAAGAGGAATATAAATTAATTGAATGCTTAGTCCCTAAATTAACAAATGAAACATATACTGAGTTAAAAAACAAATACTCATCCAAACGAGACATCAGATGGTTTATGCCTCCTCAGCTGTCCGGACGTATGGTTAATAATATTTGTAATGGCATGAACATTCATGAGAGTAAAATCCTTTCGCTTGTTCATGAGATCGGTAATTGCGCAAATGCAGCTTTGTATTTTCAACTGAAAGAGTTTTTTGATCTATCAGATGAAGGCGATGAAGGGATTGCCATATCAATCGAATCATCACGGTGGTTATCTTCTGGTTTATATTTAAAAAAGGAATATTAAAATGAACCTCGACTTATTGAAAAAAATAAGAGAAGAGAAAACAAAAAACTATAATGGAATGAAAAAAATAAATAGCCTTTTCTTATGTAACCTCAGTCACAAAGCTGGGCTTTCTCTCATGAAGCATGGCGCTTCAGCGCTTGGTGTATTTCTGGATTTTATAGATATTGAATACAGTGATTTCTTTACCCTTCTAAATTTCAAAAAGGAAGATCTAAAGAGTTACAACCTTCAGAATATATATATTCTTTTGGATGAAAACTACTATCTTGATGAGTTTGGCCATTGCGAGGACATTGCATTAGCCAGACAGAACCTTTCAAAATTAAAAGATGAAATTAACGCCTCTCTGACGATACTAGAGGAGTTGACTTGCAATAAAATAGACATTGTAATTTCAACTCTTTATTTAAACAGTGAGTGCATAAATGAATATATAAGTTTAGATGAAAGGAACGCACTGTCCGATTTGGTTTTTGACTTCAATATGTTTCTTGCTAAAAAGAGGGATGAAAGCAAGCACAGCATACACCTCGTAAGCATGGCAGGGTTTAGAGGTAAAAGCATTGAGAATATTTATTCTGAACACAACACAGTAGCCAGTTTAGATTACCTTAATTTTTTTAGTGGAAAATCAATAAGTTACCTCCGTTTAAGCGAAGGTAAATCATTAAAGTGCATAATCACGGACCTGGATAACACTGTTTGGGGAGGTGTAGCTGCTGAGGGAGAGTATGAAAATAATGACTTGTATAACCAGGGAGCTTACAGGAAATATCAGAAGTGGTTGAAATGCATGCACAGACAAGGTGTTATCCTCTCAATATCCAGTAAAAATGATTTTCATGTAATAAAAGACTTTTTCTCAGAAAAGACACACGCGCTGGAAATTCAGTGGTCGGATTTTTCGTTTCCTGAGATAAACTGGGATAATAAAAGTGATAATATTTTAAAAATATGCAAAAACCTCAACTTAAGCCCTGAGCATGTTCTTTTTGTAGATGATAGTGATTTTGAGTTAGAGGAAGTAACCAACGCCATACCTAACATTAATACATTCCACTTTTCTAAAAATATAGATGAAAACATATTCAAGTTAGTTAATAGCGATTTTTTTATTAAAGGTGCTATCACATTAGAAGACCGCCTCAGGAATGAAAGCTTTGCCAATAACATTAAAAGAGATGAGTTTTATAAGAGCAATAATTCCAAAGACGATTTTTTAAAAAACATATCCATGGAATTATCTGTCAGTAATTGTACCCCAGAGAATCACCCCAGAACTTCCGATCTAACTATGCGTACCAATCAGTTTAACCTGACAACCATGCGAATGGATACCACAGATGTTCAAAATTACGTGTCGGAAAATTCAGGACAAATATTGCTTTTCAGATTCAGTGATAGATTTGGTAGTTATGGGATCATTGGCGCCTCATTTCTAAAAATTGAAGCAGACGCATGTTTGATCGAAAACATTGTCTTGAGTTGCAGAGCATTTGAACGAGGGGTCGAGTTTGCAATCATAAAATCCATAGGTTCTTTTGCTTCAGCAGAAGGTTGTTCTAAACTAATCGGCAGCTTCATTGAAACGATTAAAAATAAAAAATTCAAGAATTTTTATACTGAATGTGGTTTTGGAAAAATTAGCAATAATATATTTAGCATAGACATTGATGATCTTGATGTTTCTGAAAAATGTAAAAATATCACTATACTAAGGAGTTAAAATGGAACCCAATGAATTTATTGATTTTCTTAATCAAAAAACTGGCATGAATTTGAAGCATGACCAGGTTGACACCGATTTGACTCAAATCGCTGAGTGGGATTCATTAACCTTTGTATATACAATAATGGAACTGGAATTCAGAAATAGCATCACATTAAATGTTGAAAAAATATTAAAATGCAACACCTTGCGTAAGATATTAAAGGTTGTAAATGATGAAATACAAAAAAATTGATAGCAACAGAAAGCAAACTCTTATTTTTCTGGAGCTGGCTAAAGCCATCAGAGGTGTTGCATTAATCGATGAAATAAAATCCCATCGACAATACACAAAATATGCCACATCACTCCTTATTAAGTCGATTAGTGACGCTCTTGATGAGGAACGACATCTAAATTGCATGATTAAATACGGAAGCGACAACAAACTGATCGAATTACAAGATATATCTGCGAGATTGACCGTATCATACGAAAACGATGGTCTATCGACTGGAGTCTACTCTTCTGTTATCACCAACACAAATAATATGTCTACGTTAGAAGTATACAGAGCCATATCTGATTTAAAAAGCAAAGGAATAAGCAGTTTTGATGACTCCAAACGAATTAGGATGTTACAGAGATTGCCATATTTTTTTGCAAAATGGGTTTCGAAGTTCATTTTTTACTTTCGCCCTGCCGTTCAACGTGATTTTTTCAGGAGCTTTACTGTCACCTCCTTAGGGAAAAAAAGTTTAAAATTGTGCATCCCTATATCAGGCTCAACGTTTACATTTCAATTAGGATCCCCCAAAATTTTAGATGCAGATGAGTGCTTGTTTAATATTGTCATGATCTACGATCATCGAGTTATTGATGGCATTCAAGCTTCAAATCTGCTGGACAAGATAAAAACCTTTTATTCTAAACATTTAAATGATTTAGGGCAAACAGATGTATTCGTTGAATGAATGTAAGAAATTTGTCTCTTTGCATGCTAAGACATTAAACCTCGGGAAGGATTTTACTAATTCATTATCCCTAATCACTACGCTATCCGACGACTCACCCCATGGTTGGGCAAGAGTGTTTTCAGAGGAGGCTGACAAACAATTAAAGAAAAATCAAACGGAGAAAGCATTAGGTTACTTAAATATTGCACGATTCCCGTATGCAGATACTCCAGTCCAAAAAGAAGCATATAAACGCTATCTTTCACTATTCCATAAAGAATACGTAGAAACAGGCTTTCTGGAATCGAAGAAGACAGATAATGGAAAATCAAGCTTCTATTACAAAAAGGGAAAGTTAAAAGTCACAGTTATCATTTGCGGAGGAATAATCTCTCTTAAAGAACAATGGATTCGGGCATTAAAAACCTTCAATAAGTTGGGGTGTTCAGTAGTGCTGTATGAAATGCCCGGCGTAGGTGAAAATCGCGAAGCCTACGATAATAAATCACTTAATCTATTCTCGCACATCATTGATTCGATAGGTTTTGCTGATGATGAAATATGCCATGTTGTAGGAATAAGCTTTAGTGGTTATTTTGCATTAAAAGATACCTGCACTGACGCAAGAATTAAATCAATAACTATGACAGGAACACCGCTTGTGGATTTTTTCCACGACCGTCAGTCTTTTGACAGGTCGCCGGAAATTACTAAAAATATACTTGCATATTTAATTTCCCAAAAACACCCCTTAAAAGATTCGCAAAACTCGCTTTATACCTTCCTGGACGAGCACTTCCCAAGAATTAACATTATTAGAAATGACATAGCCATTTACTACTCGCAAAGTAAATTTGATGAGGTTATTTCTGCCAATGAAGTGCAGGCATTAGTCAAAGGTTTTGATGATATTTATTTACTTTTGTTACCTGATGAGCATGGCTCACCAAAATTTTACAAAGTTGTCTTTATGTTCGTTTTATGGAGTATATCAAAAACCATCAATGCCAATTGGCTTGTACCTCAAATGCTAAGAGCGGGGATACATTTACTATATGTTATCCTTTTAATAAAAAATGCTTTCCCTTGCAAACATAAAGAGTCTGCGGGCACAGAGATACCGTCAGTTCAGGGGGAAAATATATAAAGAGTCAGTGGTATTTTGCAACGATCATGAACGGGAATGCGCTGGCTTCTGCTTACTCTCCCATGGCACGTAGCGGACCGCCTGAAGTGCCGAGCGGTCTGCGATGAGCGAGAAGCAAACATCAGTAATAGTCATACGGTCAGTCACCTGACGCACACAGGCTTAAGGGCGTATGCAAAACGATATGAAAATCATAATAAATATGGCTGAAGAAGACTTTGTTATCTCTTTCTCCAGGCTGGTTTATAATTGACTTTTTCGTTGTCCCCTTACAGGATGTTCCATGTTTAAACACATGATTGTTGTATTGCTTCTGACCCTACTCAGTGGCTGTGTCCGTCCAACTGCTCAGCCTGCCTCGCCTTCTGCTGTTGATAAAAAGGCTCTTATCGGAATCTGGGCGATGCTGCCATTAAAAAATGGCATCGCTAATGTTGTGGAGTTCCGTGCCGATGACCAGGTACTGCTGCATTCATTTAACTGTGAAAACCCACAGATAAAAATGGGTGTTGAGCAATCTCACTATGCGGTTGACAAAAGCAGCCAGACTATTCGTCTGACATCGTCCGACAATGCCACCCAACTGAAGATCCTTGGTATCATTGGGCGGGTGCTGAAGCTGAAACAGCCTATTGATTTTGAGAATGAAAGCCTGACCTTTTACTATCTAAAAGTGGCGCAAGTCGTGCCCTTGTGTGGGATGTATAAACCTGAGGATAAAAGCCAAAAGACGGCCTTTAAGCCCAGCGATTTTATTGCGGCTCCGGGGATCCCTAAGCATAAAGATCTCGACAAATTCGTTGGCAAATGGCAGTCGAAAAATGTTACCCAGTTAGAGATCGTCAAGGATAAACAGGGGCGATTCACACTGTTCAACGCGGCAGATAATAATTGGCGTTACTTGTTTAATAATGTGCACTGGGTCGGCGATGAGTTGAATTTCAACAGCTATGCCTATTCCGAGAAGCCTGAACTGTTTGATCACCCGTTTCACAAATCACAGATCCCGACTCAAATCCGTCTTTTGCCCAATGACAGAATGCGTATGACTATCGAGATTGATGGTGATAAGAGCGTTTTTGAATTAACGCGGGAATAAACTCATCCTAACAATAATCGCTATATCAACAAGGTGAATCTTATGACAGTAAAGGCCAATTGCACATTTCAGATTACAAGCTGGAGTGAGGAGCCTTCTCAGGAGATTGAAGGCGCGCCCAAAATCTCAATTGCAAAAGCCACACAATCGTATGCTGGTGCCATTGAAGGTACAAGCAGCGTGGAGTACATCATGTCCTACACCGTTCATGGCACTGCCTTCTTTGCTGGCTTTGAGAGGATTTCAGGTTTAGTAGCAGGCAAAGAAGGAACGTTCGTGATCCAGCATTCAGGATCGTTTTCGGGGGGTAAAGCGCGCAGCACCTGGTTCATTGTTGAAGGTACGGGTACCGGCCAGTTGACCAATCTTCGCGGCAAAGGCAGTTATGTCGCGGGTCATGGCGAACCAGCATCGGCTTCATTCGAATACTCCTTTGAGTCTGTTTGAGCTCGATATTTCTCCATGCTGCCTTTGTGTGGAACTGACGGTCAATCAGCACCGTTCTGTTCCACTCAAGCATGGCGGTTCGCCTGGCTTACAGACGCTTACTCTTCGGTGGGTCGATACGCCTTAATTGCATCAGACATTGGTTTGCAAAATCCCATATCTCCGGCAGGGATAGGGGTTTCATCCAGCGCGAGAACCATTTTTGCTTCATCTGGCCCCACACTCAGACAGCATGTTACTCCGTGTTTAGACGTTTGCTCGAAGCCAAAACGAGGGTAATATGACGCGGTAAGATAGTTCCAGGCACCAAACTATCACCTCCTCAGCGCCTCAACAATTGCCCCCTCCATTTTCTCGGGCGTAGTCATCGGAGCAAAACGCTTGAGCGGTTTACCGTCGCGTCCGATTAGAAACTTAGTAAAGTTCCACTTAATCCGCTCGCCCAGCACGCCGGGCAGTTCGTTTTTCAGATAACGAAATAGCGGATGCGCTGCGTTACCATTAACCTCGACTTTCTCAAACATCGGGAAGCTCACGCCGTAGTTGATGTAACAGGTTTTCGAGATTTCGTCGGCGCCGCCGGGTTCCTGTTTGCCGAACTGGTTGCAGGGGAAGCCCAGCACGACTAATCCTTCATCGGCGTATTTCTTGTATAGCGCTTCAAGGCCACCGTACTGTGGCGTGAAGCCGCACTGGCTGGCGGTGTTAACGACCAAAACCACCTTTCCTGCATAGTCGGCCATAGAGGTAAGCTGCCCATCCAGACGGGTGGCGGTAAGTTGATAAAAGCGAGTCATACTGAAATCCTCAAAGCAGGCCGAAAAGTCACGGTAACCATCAACGAGCCGCCACCGTGTAGAAAGTTTACATTCACGCAGGCTATTTGTGATACATTCCTGGCGCGCCAATGACCACCACACTCGCTACCAGGTATGCAGAACATAACAAAAAAAATTATCTGGCTTCTGCTTACTCTCCCACTCCTCAGCGGTTGTGGCACGCTCTCGCAAATGTCCTCTCCGGAAGGTACTCAGGAACTTCTCACCCATGATTCACTGGATGGCGACGTTGACAGCGTGGTGCGTCACTACATGGCGCAAAAATCCGTTCCCGGGATGACGGTCGCGGTGATCCATAATCACGGCTCACCGCAGTTTTACACCTGGGGCGTAACCGATGCGGTCAATCGCTATCCGGTCAGGCCCGATACCCTGTTTGCGCTTGGCTCGCTCAGCAAAGGGATCACGGCGGAAGTGGTGGCTTGTCTGGTGAATGAAGGGCAACTGAGCTGGAACGATAACCTGGCGACACTGCTTCCGCCGGGGACGCCGCTTAGCGCGGATGCACAAAAAATCACCCTGCTTGAACTGGTAACCCACACCTCCGGCTTGCCGCGTCAGAATATGGATGTTCCGATGCTTGGAAAATTCATCAGCTACTTAAGCACGGGCGATAATTTCTACGGTGAGCTGGATAGCGATAACGTGCTGGGCTACCTCGCCGACTGGCGAGCGCCAAAGAATAAAGTGCCGCAATACTCCAATACCGGCTACGCCCTGATCGGCTATATCCTGAAACACAAAACCGGCGAAGATATCCAGAGTTTAGCCTCGCGCTATATTTTCCATCCGCTGCAAATGGCTAACAGCAGCTTTACGCCCCGGCAGCTAAAAGGGTATCCACAGCGGGCGCTTGGCCACGCGGGCGATCAGCCGAAGTTTATCCCGCGCGGGCAGCTCACCCCGGACTGGCATTTTTCCAACAACATGGTGGCGGCAGCGAGCTTATACAGTAACGCCGAAGATCTGGCTACCTATGCCCGCTATCACGTCTCAACGACCCACAATCCCCTGCTGGACAGCGTCTTTGCCGAAGTGAGAAATACCGATATTCAACGTCCCGACGGGGTACAGGGTATTGCCTGGACCACCGACTTTATCGGTCTGGAAAAAATCACCTATCAGGTCGGTTATATCGGCGGCTACTCCAGCTTTATCGGCTATGACAAAGAAAAAGGCAATGCGGTGGTGGTGCTGCAAAATACCTTTAACTGGAGTAATTACATTGGCATCGCGCTATTGATGGATATGGCGAAAAAAGACAGCCTTATTACCTCTGGCAACCGTTTTGCGAGTAATGGGATGCCTGAACGCGTTTATCAGCAATAACGGTGAACGCCCGCCGTCAGATTCAGGCCTGATGTGCCA
>Ga0157367_1000924_pt1 | contig 13381 bp, 11 predicted proteins | sample AttbisABBM2_FD_113142 | JGI IMG/M metagenome (GOLD analysis project Ga0157367, IMG submission 113142) | Fungus gardens microbial communities from leaf cutter ant in Botucatu, State of São Paulo, Brazil - Atta bisphaerica ABBM2 | ecosystem: Host-associated > Fungi > Mycelium > Unclassified ...
ATGCCATCAATTTGTGACTGATGTGACAGCGTGACAGACAAACCCTAACCCGAGCTGTTTCTAAAAATAGAAAATGAAAATGAAAAAGAAAGAAAAATAAACTAAAAAAAAAGAGAAAAATAAAAAATGAAGTCCACTATCAATGATCTTGACATCAATAAACAACTAGTCAAGGAAGAAAAAATCAAGACAGAACTTATGGACAGATCATTCAAAGTCTTCAATGCAGATGGGACAAAGAATGGAGAAGTTACTCGATTTGTACTATTGGAAGTAGAGATCAACAGACATAAGGAATGAATTGATGCAGTGGTCACAGATTTAAATGGCATGGATATGTTTTGAGGATATGACTGGTTGGTGAAGCATAACCCAGAAGTAGACTGAAATAAAGGGACAATGAAGTTCACAAGGTGTTCAAGGATATGTAGGACAAAATACCAAGATATATCATTCACTCTCAGAAATCGAAGGATACAGGCAACAGAAGACAATGACAAAGGACAACAAGAAATAGGAAAGGAACCAGATCTAACAAATCCAGAAGACCTCCTAGACTATATTCGACCCTTTACACATCTTTTCAACAAGAAGAAGTTTGAAAAGCTACTAGAAAGACGAGAATGGGACTACGAAATCAACCTAATTGTTACAAACTTAAGACCTTAGAGTTGGTCAAAAGGATAAACCTTGTATTGGGTTAACACAAGAGAACTTGATAGAGAACTCTGTACAGGATTGTCTATCTTATATACAAATATCTAATAGTCTGTGTGAGCTATTTCTAACCTATCCTAAACAACCATGTGTTTCACACATTGTATGACATCATCCTTCTAGAACCTTCTATGTCCTTCTATGTATCATGTGACTTGTGACCGTGTCATCTGATATGATCTGCTGTTGTGACAGTGTGATCTTGTCACTCTAACCCTAACCCTGGTTCTAAAAATAGAATAAAGGAAAATAAATCAAAAATAAAAATAAAATGAGAAAGGAAAAATAAAAAATATTAAGTCCACTTCATTCTTGACACTAATAGAGGAAGCATTTAGAGAACTCAATGTGAAAGCCTATGCCATAACAATAAAAGAGGATGAAGCATTAAGTCAATGGTTAGACAAACAATTGAAAGCAGGATTAATCAAGGAATTGAAGTCAAGATATGCAGCACCTTGTTTTTACATTCCAAAGAAGGACAGATCTCTACAGTTGGTTCAAGACTATTGGAAGTTAAATCAAGTTACTATTAAGGACAAAACGCTACTACCATTAATCGGAGAAGTTATCAATAAACTGAAGAAAGCCAAATACTTCAACAAGTTGGACTTGATTTGGGGATACAACAATATTTGGATAAAAGAAGGAGACAAATGGAAAGCAGCCTTCTTAATAAATAAAGGGCTATTTGAATCTCAAGTGATGTACTTTGGACTGTGCAACTCTCCAGGAACATTTTAATGGATGATAAACAGTATATTTCAAGAACTACTACATGAAGGAGTATTGGCCAATTATATGGACAACTTTGTGATACCAGCAAGGAATATGAAGGAACTTGAAGAAAGGACAGTCTGATTCCTCAAAATTGCAGAGAGACATAATCTATGTTTCAAACAATTCAAATGCAATTTCAACATGGAAAAAATACCCATCTTAGAAGTAGTCGTTGGAAGAGGACAAGTTCAAATAGAGACTAACAAAGTCAAGACAGTCAAAGAATGGAAAACTCCTACCAAGATAAAGGAAGTAAAAAGCTTTCTAGAGTTTGCCAACTTCTACAGATGGTTTATAAAGAACTTCAGTTATATGGAAAAACCTCTTAATCAATTCAAAGACAAAAAAGAGTGGAAATGGGGAGAAGAACAACAGGAGGCATTCAAGGAATTGAAGGAGAAGATAATAAGTCAACTGGTTCTTGCTCTTCCGAAAAGAGAGGGAAAATTCTGAGTGGAAACCAATGCATCAGGGCACACAATAGAAGGAGTCTTATTACAAGAACAGGATGACAAATGGAAATCTATCACATTCCTATCAAGAACAATACAACTGGCAGAATGAAACTATGAGATATATGACAAAGAATTACTTGCAATAGTGGAAGCCATTACAAAATAGAGACAATACTTGTTGGACACCACAGAGAAATTTGAAGTCTGGACAGACCATGAAAATCTCAAGTACTTTCAGGAACCACACAAACTTAATGGAAGACAAACAAGATGGTACTTGAAATTATAAGACTATGATTTTGTACTACAACACATTTCTGGAAAAACAAACACAAAAGCTGATGTTTTATCAAGAAAGGACCACATTGATACCATAGAAGACAACAAAGATGTACAAATGCTCAAGGATGAAATGTGGACAAGAAGACAGATAACAGTGGAGATAAAGATGATACAAAGAAACCAAGTGGTAGAAGAAACCACTCTATTAGAAGAAATATGAAGAAATGGAACAAAAGAACAAGAAGTACGCAGAGAACTGGAGAAGAAAGATGAACAATCATGGGAAGAAAATGGAATCATCTATGTGGACAGACAAATTTATATGCCAAACAGTCAAAAGATCAAGGAAAGAATACTGAAAGAAAACCATGAACCAGTGGATGTAGGATACCTGGAATAACAATGGATGATGGAACTTATCAAGAGGAATTACTGGTGGCTAGAAATCAAGAATGATGTTAAGAAATATGTTTAAGGATGTTTCAAATGCCAACAAAATAAAGTACAACACATGAAAAAAGCTAGAGAACTACATTCTTTGAAAACACCAGAAGGTCCATGGAAGGAAATTAGCATTGACATTATTGGCCCATTACCGAAATCCAATGAAAAAAACACAATCGTAGTTATTGTGGACTGATTTACAAAAATGATTCGACTTAAAGCAACAATGATAAATGTGTCATTGGAGGAGATTGCAAGAATTTACTGAGATGAAATATGGAAATTACATGAGATTCCAAGAGCTATTCTCAGTGATAGAGGATCTCAATTTGCATCAAGGTTTATAGAAGATCTTATGAAAGCATTAGGAACAAAACAAATGCTATTAACTACATATCACCCTCAAACGGATGGACAGACAAAGCAAATCAACCAAGAGATTGGTACCTTCTTGAGATACTATGTCAACTACCAACAAGACAACTGGACAGAATGGCTAGCAGTATCAGAATTCTAATATAATGACAAGAAACATGCAGCAACAGGACATACCCCATTCGAACTTAACTTTAGATGACATCCATGGAAAGGGAACTTAACTATGCAAACAGAATTTCCAAAGCTGGAAGAATTCTTGATTGGTTTACAAAAGAGTTGGGAAGAAGCAACCAAAGCAATAGACATAGCTAAAGAAACAATGAAGAGGTAATTTGACAAGAAAAGACATAATCCACAAGGACTGAAGGAAGGAGATGATGTATGGTTGGAAGCCAAAAACATCCATTTGAACAGACCCTTGAAGAAGCTAGACCAGAAAAGATATGGACCTTTTAAAATCCTAAAGGTGATTGGACAAGGAACGTTTCAGCTCAAACTTCCAAGAGTAGAACAGTCTTCTTAGACCAAAATTGTTTACATTTTTCTTAAGACAGTAGTCAGTAGTTGAGATAGTTAGTAGAAAGTGTGAAATAGAACAAGAGGGCCTATTACTATTTTATACATCTTCACCTTTACTATCACCACCATAATCATCATTATCCATTGACTCTCTTTCACATTACAATACCATGAGTCAACATGACATCAACCAGTTATTGCTTCAATTAAAGGTATTATTAGTAGAGAGAGAGAAGGAAGGAGGAGGTGAGGTAGTGATTACTTAACCTAACAATGGGTCAAATGTGAATATAGCCAAACCACCAATATTTAGTAGAAAAGCAAGTAAATGTCAGGATTTTTGACAGTATATAGGCTCTTTATTAAGATAAAGATGAAAAATAATTTGGTAGAAGAATAGATACAGTGGGTTTTGTCATATGTATAGGAAGGGTCAGTAGATGTGTGGAAAGAGAATATTATAAATAAAATTTTAGTGGAGGAGATGATAAAACAATAAAGATAGTTGAATTAAAGAAAGTAGAGCAAGGAAGCAAGATGATGGAGGAGTTTGTACAAGAGTTCAGGAAAGCAGCAAAAGGAAGCAGACATGAAGGATGATATTATGATCAATGCCTCATACTTTACAGAAGATTGTCTTATGAACAACATATGTTAAGGTTGTTTCATTATCTAACTCATTATAGGCTGTGCCTTGCTTTATCCATATATATGATCAGTCAACACCTTATATAATAGTAAAGGCCTCCTTATGTTTTCTCTTATTGTTTCCTCATCTTTAACATATGTATTCCTCATGGACAATAGGTATATATAGCTGTAAATATTCTCTTATATCTTTATATTTTACCAATTGATCTACTTCCTATTCTTACTCAGGTCTTTGCCTAAGTTGCAACCTGAGCCAAGCTAAGGTCATAACAGATGGCTATTGATAGAAGAATTCAAAAGAGAAATGAATGGAGTTATCAGGAGGAAGTTAGTGAAGATAGAAGAGAGGAAGAAAGATTAAGAGAAAAGAAAGAAGGAGGAAGTCAGAGATAGACAGCAGGCTGAGACAGTTAATAATTATAGGGATTTTAGACCATGCTTATCTCCTTCATAAGTCTAACCTAGAAGGCAGAAAGTAGAAAGAAAACTAGCAAGACTAGCTCTAATAGAAAGGGTAGAGAACAAATATAGTGGTGATTGGGAATCTCCTGTAAAGACAAATAGGAAGAGAAGGAGGAATGAGAAGGGACACCTATGTAATAGATATGAATAGAGAGAGGAATTGTCATAGTTGTGGAGAATTTGGCTATCTTGTATGGTATTACAAAATGAACTACTCACTTATTTGTGATATCTGAACCTTGGATGCACTCTTAGAGGTTTAGAAGTGATTCAGAAGTTCAATAATGATGACAATGATGATTAGGATAAAGATTGATGATAATTAATGTTGTTAAGTCTAAAGTCTAATCCTTAGACATAGAGATATATATATAAAATAGTAATGGTCTGTGCACAAGCTATTTATATTACATGATCAAAACTTGTACCTGATGGGAGCTGTTATCTGTCATAGCAGATGTCAGGTTAATTTTAGAAGATAACTAATTATGTTACTATATTGATATGCTTGTATCTCTATCAATACTTATTGCTTTGGGATATACTATATATCATTAGAAACAGTTTGATGAGCACTTTCCAACACAAGTTCAATTGTGTGAATCCAGCCAGCTGTTCATGAGATAATAGCCAATGAAACTTTTATAGTTACTGATGGCCTGATATCTTAGTTGTTTGTTGTTGCTTTTATACATTCCATATATGTGCAGATAGCCATTATTTGGGGCTTTCTAGCACAACTTAGTTTTTAGAAATCAGTCCACTTGTTGTGAAGATACAAGCTGAATGAAGTTTGTGACAATTAGACTTTGAAGTGTAAAAAGAATTTTTTACAGACAGGACTGTGATAGAGAATTTAGTAGATAGAACTACTCAGAAACAACAGCAGACTTGGTGTTACAATCAATATTTCATGTCTTATAGGTAGTTTGTTTATAGACAACAGGTATTGGAGTTTCTTCTTTATGACTTAATAATCAACTATACTATGTGTTTCTCTCATATATGATTAGTCAGTGCCTCATATAGTAATGGGGTTTTCTCATGTTTTCCTCATTCATATTATATGTATTTCTCATGGTCTCTAGATATATATAGCTGTAGATACTATTCTATATTCTTATGCTTTACTAATTGATTATTCTCCCTTCTCTACTCAAGTCTTGTCTAAGTTGTAACCTGAGCCAAGCTTGAAGTCATAATACTTGAAAGTCTGATAATACTATTAGGTATGGTTTACACCAGAAGATAAAAGTCCACAGTATTAGCTTGGAAATACATCAAGTGTAGAAACTCTATGCAATAATCTTAATGATGTGGACTTATTAGCTTAGCTTCAACTTATGTGCTGTGCTGTCTGTCTGCTGTGTGGTCACAACTTCAAATGAATAAATGAAATCCAAGATGGAAGTAAGTACTGATTTTGTTTGTCATCATTGAATACTGGAGATCAAGTTTAATAGAGATTATCTTTGTTGATTATCAGATTAGTGAGTTACAGTGTAACTACTAGTCTTATATACAAGTCATATATATAGGAGATACTTGAAGTTTCAGTGTATTGCCCCAAGTAGAGGTTTTAGTAGTAAGACACTGATAGTAAGATAGGAGAACCCTACTATAGAAGACAAAGTTCAATAAGAGTATCCTTATCATGGAAGACTGAATATCTGAATTGTTGTATCACTGCCTCAGGAATGTATTGCAAGAAGAGTAGCTATTATGAAAGATGAGCTTATCTTAGAGATATTGTAATAGTAGCATTGCCATGGGAATATATCTTCTGAATTGGTAGACTTGACATATGACAGTCTATGAGTGTTTATATGGTATTTTTCTACAAAACTTTGATTAATAAAGATTTCTATAACTTTGAAGTTTACTAGTGCTTAAACAAGAAATATTTTGGAGATATTTATAGTTTCAAGGATAATAAGGAAATATAAGAAGGTTCTATGGGCATTAAGAACATTGATTGTGGACTTCAGAGATAACCTTTTCTCTCACTAGAAATATTTAGTAAAAACTATAGAGTTTGATAAGAATAGACAAGCAGATATATCTGATGGATTACTGTTCTCAGGGTTATATTCTTTTATTCTAAGTATAACAAACCTATTTACTAGTAATTATAATGTATAAATCATTCCTATGCAAAATCTTTGTTTATAATGTTATCAAAATTGTCCTGGTCCTTAAGCTCTAACTACTATATGATTTTATATCCTTTAACATATATAAGTTTTCTATCAATTTCTCCCATTATCCAGCAGTCAGTTGCCAGATGTCCAACCTTACTAAACATTTGTATACTACAAAGTTTGGATCTCTATAGCAGTAACATCCTCTTGTGGAAATGGAGTAAGGTTTCTAAGCAGTGTCTATGTTCATAAGGATATTTACAGAAAGCATTAGTAGTGGCTATTATAGAGAGAATAAGAGATTGGAGACAGTAGAATTGACTAAAAATCTCTACAATATCTGAAATTTGAAGAAAGTAGTATAGGTAATACATTGAGTTGATTAAAATACTTTATTCACTTATTTGACCTAATTAATTCTATATACAGCTTTAAACCAAGTAGCAGAGTCTATATCTTTAGATATTCTAACTGACAAGATCACAATCTAATTTTAGATCACTGTTCAAAGTCTATGGCAAAATTTAATAACTATAGTATGTAGTTGATGTAGCTAGTTTTCTAAGATCAAGGTTTGGTACTCATCTAAGTAATCTTCCATAATACAGTTCTTTTGATAGTAAGTCATTTCTTCTAACTTGTTAATAGAGAAGCAGTGCTCTCAGAAGAGTTGCTCAAACTTGGGTTAGGTAGTGATAGGAAAGATGTTAGTAGTTGACTCTTTACAGAAGATTCCTTCTGACCATCAGAAGGTATAACCATTTCTAAAGAAAGACAAAGCTCAAAGAATCTTGTTTTGATCAGAGATAAACTGTTTGATAGACAAACAAATATATAGAAAATAAGAGCTTAAAAAGGCTCTGCTAGTCTAGCAATCACTACTGAAGTCTGGTAGAGATAGTATATAGAATCTAGAATAATAAGAGAGATTTTGGAGTATCAAAGTATCTATGGGTAAAGAAAGTCTGGTTGTAAGATTAGGGAATACACTTGTAGAGACAAGAGTAGAGTTGGATACAAGTAAGTATATATCTTGAAGTTGGTTCATGAGACTGGCTAAGATGTTGTTGGTATTAGGTTCTGAGGCTTACTGATACTTAGCTACTTTCCTTAGATAAAGCTGAAGAAGCTCTAAGACTTTGTTGGTATTAGTGGAGGTTATATCAATATTATTCTAGTAGTATTTAGAATAGTCATTACTTCTAGGAGTCCTCATTTTATTTTCTTAAAACTTTCTAGAAGTAAGTACTATTATATATAGTCAAGTTGAATATACTCTTAAGACTTTCTAAAGATTGTGAAAGTTTGCAAAAACTCCATGGACTCTGCTAGTTGCTCTAATAGCCTTTCTAAAAGGATTAGATCTGAGATTAGCCTTACAATACTAAACTAAGAGTCTGTAGTTTTCTACTCTGTATAAACCACCATATTTTTTATATTTAATATCTTGTGTCAGAGTTGAAAATGATAGACTTGGTTTATTTTATTTTTCTTTCATTAGGTTGAGATAAGACTTTCAAATGCTTCCACCTAGCTTCAGAAATTGTTTGAAGAAGATTCCAGACATAAGATTCAACTCTTAAAATAGTAGTAAATTAGTTAACAGATTGTCTTCCAAGAGAGTACTTTTTTTATAAAGTATATAAGATGCTTAAGAGATAAATGGAGTACCTTAGTATTAGTCTCAATGTTATGACTTTGTTACATTCCATATTCTAGCCTCATTTGTTTCTATCCACAGATAACCACTAGTCCTTATCTATACTTCCAAACTTTTTCTAGTGTGGATCAAAACTAGCCATATCACCTCAGATATCCTTGCTAGTCCAAGTTTACTCCATAAATATCCCTTCCTTGATTTTTAAGGATCATAAGTAATTAGAGTAACTCACTTAACAACTCTAGATATACTAATGAGTATATAATCTAGTAGTTTATACTGTAGTACTTATTCTAAAAATTGACTAAAACTAGCACCTCTTTTTTGGTGTTAGTGATGATATGTCTTGCCACTCGCTGGTAGTTTTTCACTTTTTAAGTTCCCAGTTCCCAATCTGAAATATGTAACCAGTGTAACTCATAAAGACATAGTATATAAGTTAAAGCCAAAAGTTGTTCCACTCTGTCTTCTGTATTCTTGGATAATACAAATCACTTAGTTCTGAAACATCTGGGATTCTCTTTCAGAATCTTGGATAACAAGATGTGAACCACATCTAACAGACTTAAGTCTTTGAGTAAAGACAAAAAATAACTTTTGTATTGAGTAACATAAAAGAACTCAATAGAGTTCCAAGTACAAAATAGTTTACCTTATATTACAGACTATAGTCTGTACACACACTATAACTAAAGTATATATTTTCTACAAGACCAATATATTATTGCTATACTATATAATATTATCTATCCTAGAATCTTCTATATTCTTATCTATATCACATGATTATGTGACTATGACTGTCATGTCATGTCACACTTTTGTCTAAGTCCAAAAATAAAGAAAAGTAAAATAAAACTTATAAAAGAAAATAAGAAAAGTCAAGATATCTAGAGTAATTAGATAGTGACAGTATATGATAGTCACTATTCCAAAGCTTAGTATTATGAGTAATATTTCCATTTTCTAATTAGAAGGATAATCTAGCTGATCTATAGATTAGATTAGATGGTTCAAATAGAGAGGCTTGAGGTCTTTGGATACTTTTGGAGGTATTTTATATTCTAGAAACCAAGTCTCTACTCTCCTTAACAGATGTCTGGTCATCCCAGCTTATTATAAATACTATTTCTACAAGAATTGAAACAAGAAAAGTAGTAGAGAGCTTAAGAGAAAGTACTTTCTTAGAAAAGAGTCTGCTTGTAATCATTTTTGGAATAGTAGTTATCTTAGGGTTTGAGCCTATATTCTTCTTCTCATTTTTTTCTAAAGAAGATAAAGCTATAGCTTTAGAAGATATATTTCTGGAGACAGAAGAAGCATCTTACAATATAACAAGTTTGAGGTCTCTTTTTTGAATGCACTTGTTTGTCAGCTTTAGAATAGCTCTGGAAAGCAAGTTAGATAAGTCTGGGGACTTACCAACACATTGAGAATTGTCCTAAAGATTAGAAGGAAGTACTAGACTTTTTAATGATTTGTTTGTATTTATCAAGTTAACTATGGTGGTGGTTAGAGAAAGAGAAGTAAACTTTTCTTTTTCTTTTGGACAATGAAGAAACATGTGACCAAAATTCATATGATTCATCACATGATAGAGCCTATTCTGGAAGTTAAGTCAGATATTCAGAGAAATTACCAGCATATCATAGACAATATAAACTATAAACATCTATTTCTTTTAATTTCTTTCTTAAGATTAGTGTATTTAACACATTATTATTCCATTCTACAAAAAATATGATCTTCTAAATTCTAGAAGAATCCTCAAGTACCTTGTAAGTGTGCAGCAAGTTGCTTAGCCACTACTATTCTGGGTGGTAGCAACTTTGCTTTTTCTAACATATTTGATACAATTTGTAGCCTTGGCATAGACTTGCATATTAATTTCCAACCTATCATTGATTTAGTAGCTAATTCACTTGTGATAGAAATTTTGCTTTGAGGATTTAATTGAGTTTCAAGACAATTAATCTATTATTTCTTTCTCTCTTACTACTATCTTGTATAGTAGCACCTTTAAGAGAATTAGCAAATACATTGTATTTTACTACTTTTAAAATCCAAAACAATCTTCAAGAATTGTCTAAACAGTATACTATAGATATTGAAACTGATGTTCTTAGGGGCCACTCAGCTTCACCAAGCCCCAATAGCTTTAGAAAAGCATTTATCATTTCTGCTGGTTTCTTCATAAATCATACAGAATGTATATAAGCTTAAGCTAACAAAATGTCTTAGACTGAACAAGTTGAAAGTGGAAAGGTCTAAAGTTTCTCTCTGTCTTATGTAGTTTTGAAGGAAATAACACCAAACACTGCAAGTATGATGTCAAGATCACAGAAAGTAGACTTGGTTTCATTTTTATTTTCTTTTATTTTTATTTTCTTTTCCATTTTTTTCATCTTTTCTATTTTTAGAACTCTAGGGTTAGGGTTAGAAGTGATCAGTCACATTAGTCACATCTGATAGTGTGGTCACAACATTGATCATGGGATTAAGGAGAAGAAAGTAGAAGGTTTTAGAATAAAATAATATCATACAACATGGACACCATATGTTGGCCTCATGCTCTACACATGGTTATTTAGGGTAGGGTGCACAGTAGCTAGCATGGACCATCTGTAAGAGTATATAAGGTAGACTAGTTTGTAAAGAACTCTCTATAGAGTTCTCTTGTGTTTCTCTAATACAAGAGTTGTTCTTTTGTCTAACCCTAGAGAATTAAGTTCATAACATATGAGGCCTGTAGTTGAACCTATACATGTACCTCATTATTATGAATTAAGACTCTAAGTAGGGTTAAAAACAACTCTTGTATTTGAGTAACATAAGAGAACTTGATAGAGAACTCTGTATAGGATTGTTTATCTTATATACTCTAGACTAGTGGTCTGTGCTACACTATTATTAGCTTATTCTAAATGACCATATGTCTGCTTTAAGGTTAACATATATATAATATGCTATATGACATTATTTGTTCCAAAACCTTCTACTACTTTCTCTTATGACACATGACTGTGTGACTGTGTGACTGTGACATCATGCTAAACCCTAACCCTAAGTCAAAAAAATAGAAGCTAAGAAAAAATAAAAATAAGAAAGAGAATAGAATAAAACTAAGTCTAATTCCTGTGATTATGATACTCATATAGTAGAAATTAGCTGTGAAAACATGTCATAGGGTCTGGAACCCTTAGTTATTCTATATCAAACTGATCAACCTGTGGACCTACAATTATGGGATGGTAATTTCTGTTCTATTTTTTTATTTGGTGTAGATAGTTACTTAGAAGATGTACTAAGAATATCACTTGCTCTCTTCTTAGGATGGTAGCATTTATCAAACAGTACCCATTAGAAAATAGAACAGCCAGGAATATTTTGCAAATTATAGAGTTTGAATATACAGTATGGGAATTCTTATCTATAATCTATGAATCTGGTTGGAATAAACTAACTGTTATTAAGGATAACAAGTCTTTTAGACAGTGTATATTGGTGCAATTCAACAGGACTCCCACAAACAACATTTCTAGAATTTTTCCACTCATTTCTCTTAGATCTAGTCAGAGTGTTTTAGCAAAGTCAAAATTCTTTAAGAAGAATCAAGTTTCAAATGTGGCCCCTCCTTCTCTCAACTGGTCATATGTTCAAGCTTCCAAGAATCAAATTATAATACTTATGAGTATAAATAATATAGAAAGAGTTATAGCACAATTTAATATACATATTACTAATATCAACAGACTTTTAAAAGATATAAAATTGGAAATTTGTGCTGACTTTATTTGCTCCAATAATATCATGGTGCACTTGAACACTAACAAGTTATTTTAATTTTCCTTTCTTTTTATCTATTTTTCTTGATTTGATTTTCTTTTTCTTTTTCCCTTAGACAATAAAGAGACATATGACTATGGTTACATGATGCATTACATGATGTAATGTCTTAGGTCTGGAATGTAGTAGAAGAAACTAGAAAAATAATGTCAGAGGCATCTTTGTCAGGAGTATAGTATGAAGTACATATATAGTACTAGCTAGATGTTAAAGCTAAGCTTAACATTGTGCACTTTTAGTGTAACTGGTTTAGTGGCTGGTCTGTTCCTAACAATATTTGCCTTGTAGTAATAGTGTAGTGGACTTATGGACAACATGTATACTTTAGGATAAGACTATTTATTGTTAGCATGGACCATGACTCTTTTGTATAAATAGTGTAGGAATGCATCAGGAACTCCTTGTTGAGTTCTCTTGTGATTCTCATAAGATACTTAATTTTTAAGTTTATCTAAGTAGTCTATTAGTTGTCTTGACTAGTAGTTGCTATAACAGATAATAAAGAAGTAGTTATAACCATGAACAAGATAGCCTCTAATTCTGATCTAAATACTATAGAGAAATACATGAAAGAATTGAATGATATTTATTTGAATGAATTCATAAGCCTTAAGTCTTTCCAATCCAAATCATACCTAAAAATTCTAGGTATTCTCTATTTTATTGAAGACACTAACCTTCTTATTACTACAGACATTATTGAAAGAGTAATCAAGACTACTTACATTTTTAATGATACTGTTTTAGCATTCTATTCTCAAATTATCAAGATTTTCCCCAAGTCTGACATAACCATGGTTTGGGTCAACATTTGAAATTCCCAAAATGATACAAAGGCAAAAAGTCTTATTAACAGATCCTTCAATATAAGTTGTCATTGTCACAATTAGAGAAACCAATATAAATCCTAGAGTTTCTCAATACAAGAATTGCTGGAAGTAGGGTCACATGACTTTTGCATATCATGTATATGGATTTAGATGTGTTAAGTATAATAGACCATATAAAGTTAAATACTATAGAGAGATGGTATGGTATTATAAGAC
>Ga0157367_1000929_pt1 | contig 13298 bp, 7 predicted proteins | sample AttbisABBM2_FD_113142 | JGI IMG/M metagenome (GOLD analysis project Ga0157367, IMG submission 113142) | Fungus gardens microbial communities from leaf cutter ant in Botucatu, State of São Paulo, Brazil - Atta bisphaerica ABBM2 | ecosystem: Host-associated > Fungi > Mycelium > Unclassified ...
AGACAATGGAACTTTACCACTCTATCTGAGGAAAATAACTCCAAAGCATTCTTCCAAGAGTTTTCTTCCAAGCTAAATTCATTCTACTTGATCAAATACTGGTACCTTTTGCAATGTCAATGGCTGTCTAGGATCTTTTCTATCTTACACTCTTCTTATCTATTAATACCAATGGGGTCCAGGAGGGCTTGGAATGTCTTCCAGGTATGGGGTTTTTGGAAGCAGCAGTGTGTCAGAATCATGAAAGTTAGACTTAGTTTTATTTTATTTTATTTTTCTTTCTTATTTTCATTTTCTCTTTGATTTACTTTTTATTTTGAAATTGGGATTAGAGTTTCACATGATTCAGTGCTACACATATGTCACAGTCACAAAGTCACACAATCATGTATCACAATAGAAAATAGTAAAAGGTTCTAGAAGAAATGATATTATATAATATCTAACACATATTAACCTTAAGGCAGACACATGGTTCTTTAGAGTAGGCTAAAGTAGTAGAGTACAAACCCTTAGTCTTATGTATGTAAGGTAGACAATCCTATACAGAGTTCTCTATTGAATTCTCTTGTGTTAACCCTAATATATGGTTCTTTTACTTGACTTACTTTAAGGTCTTATGATTCAATATTCTTTCTGAAACTGCCCAGCTCAGGGCCTTTTCCTACTTAATCTCTTATCATTCTTGACTAGGGGGCAACACTACTCTCTAGTTAAGAAAAATAGCTGGACTCTAGACTTAAGGGATGTACCAACTAGATAGAGGAAATCTAGTTGTTTTGTTGTACCAAAGCCTACTAGTACAGTAAGACATACTACCTTATGTAGATATTGTTAGATAGTCTTTTTACATAGAAGTCTTGTATTACAGTGTCCCTTTGTAACCTACCCACACAGAGAAATGATAGTAATCCTTCAGATTTTGTCTAGCTTAGGAACTCCATTCTTAGGAATAATAGTCTATCAAATTCAATTAGAATAGTAGTTAGTAAGGCAGTAAATAGATAATTAGTAGATAATATTAGATGGGATTGAGTCAGACAGTGAATATAGATTGGAGAGCAAGACCAACACTAATTCTACTCTATCCTCTCACTATTCACCATTACACACTGTACTACTACTATCAACTATACTACCAATATTATTACCACTAACTTCTAACAATCCACTACTACTATACACCATAAGTCATTATGACACAGACCTATATACTATCATTAGGCAACAACAAAAGCAGCTTGTAGCAATACAGATACAACTCTAAGCAATACAAGTAAAAGAAACAGTGCTCAGACTTAATACAAGGTCAAATGTAAAAGTAGCTAAGCTACTAACATTTAATAGAGAAGCAAGATATGTTTCAGGGTTGTTAACAACTTGTAGGTTATATATGAGAATAAGAATAAGAGGAGCAATAGTAGAGGAACAAGTATAGTAAGTCGTGTTTTATATACAGAGAGAGTCAGCAAATATATGGAAAAAGAATGTTATAAAAGATCTAGAAAGAGAACTGTTGAATTATGAAGTAGTAGGGAAAATTTTGAAAGAGTTAGGGTGGAAGGAGCAACAAAGTGAGTAAAGTGAGGTTTGTTGTAATGAAGTTGGCACAATGGTTGAAAAATCACTCCCAACTACTATTTTGTCTTATATAGACTCATCAGATGCCTTTAACATACATGCCAAAACATGTTGAAAATAGCATGATCATTCAAGGTAATAATGCTATTAGCAGCAGATAAGCTGCTACATAGCTGATTACCAAAAAAATAGTAAAAATGGCTATTCTTCTTATATATTATAATAAGATGGCTATGACTGGTTACCAATTGATTGGTAATCTAAAAATAGCAACCAACTATCTTTAGCACACAACATATCACACATTGCTCTATTAGGCTGCTTTTCCACCCCAAGCCAAGAATAATAGTAACTATCACAGTTTAGGAAAGGAAAATCACTTCCACACTTACAAATTGATCTGCATCATCTCAGAAGGATTAACTGTTTGAGCTTACATAATTGTCTCTATAGTATTGCTTAGTCATGACATACTAAACAGTGGTACTTATCTAAGCAAGTTTTCCACACACAGATCAAAATAGTTATGTAGTATTCTTCTCTTCAATCTATTTTCAGTCTGGAGCACAGAGTTACCAGCTCCTTTTAGTCTAGAGCACAGAATTTTCATCTATTTTTGGTCTGGAGGACAGAATTACTGGTTTCTTTTTATTTAGAGTACAGAATTTCTTACTCTATTATTCTTAGTTTTTCAGAAATTTTTGCACATATTATAATTCACATGCCTATATATATACATGTGCTATATAATTTTATAAATTATAATACAACTCATATTATGAATTTATTGGTTTTCTTACTATAGATATATTGTAGAATTAGCTGGTATAATAAATAAATAACTAGTGTTAAATATACCAATATATAATCTATAATAAATACTTGCTAATGGTAGTAATAATGTGGGAAACAAATGAAAATTAGATGAGATATGAATTCTATCAGTTTTTATTAGATATCTGAATTAAAAATTGATACATAAGTGATATTGCATCAAACTCAAACAATAGCATGATATAGCAGACAATTGTACTTTTCTTGAGTCTCTCCCACTATTAACTCATCCTACTAGTAGCTTCTACTATTCCTTAAATTCTTTGAATTCTATTTAGGCCATATCCAGGATGTAAGCAGCTAAATTTTAAATAAGCAGGATACACTAAATATCTATGACCTCAAGTCAGCATGGCTTTACTCAACAATAGTTTAGTAAGGCATTGGAGTCTTTATACAGAGTTATGCTTAACAATATATTATTGTCAATATATTGCTGAGACCCAATATATAGTGAGTTATCTATTTGTTTTGAAACTGTTTTGTACTGAATGCTAGAATTAGTGTACTTGAAGATAGTTTCTTCTTTGCATTTTATTCATTGTATATTTTCTCTGTCTTTTAAGTAGATTGAGTTAATACTAAATTTCATTTAGGATGTTTTTTTGTTATGTCAAATACTTGTAGCTATCCTAACCACTATAAAACCAACAATGTTTAAGAAACCATAGTATAATTTGCATTGTATTTGTCTTGCTTTTTGCAACTGGTACATCACATAGCCACTTTGCATATTGAATTTCTATAGACTAGTGTACTCCAAAGAAAGCTTCTGCATGGTGATGGGTGTTGGAATGATGAAATACAGCAAAGACAAGATGTAATATCCTATTAGGATAAGAACACTAATGAAATAGTAATACTTCTTGTGAAATCCATTTATATAGGTTATTATCAATTTGTGGGATATGACAACAAGCACATATTGGGCCATGAATATAAATGGTAGACACATAGAAGAAAATCATGAAATAGATGATTCAGGATTTCTGAATAAGATCTATTTGTAGACATAGATCCAAAATATCACCACCAGGATATTCATATATGTTTACTGCCCATTTATAATCCTTGAGATTTATTCCAGAAATCTAACAAAAGGTATTTAGGATCACTTTTGACACTATTCTGATTGAACATGAAAATCTTTGATCCTGCAAAAGAGACTACTAAAGTTGTTATGTCAAAACTATAGCTAGTATATTGTGTTTCTGGTATACAGATATGTCTTTTCTCTACTAGGCAAATCCTTCAGTCTAGATTGAGAGTGAAGGATGACAAATATAGTTCCACCTTTTATGAGAAGTCTAGTAATGCTGTTCTATCAGCTACTTCCAATCTTTGGTACAACATCCAGATTGTAAGAACTTGCATTCTTAAGCATGATGTCCCCAATCCTGTAAGTCTTACGACAAGATATCTAGACCTTCTTAGGTAACAAACCCAAAACCCCACACTTCTGTGTCTTTGGCTACAAAGCCTATATTATTTTCCAGTGAAGTTTGTACCAACAAACTTGTACCATATTCTAAATTGATGATATTCATTGTGTATGAGGACAATGGATATTACATTATATACTATACACTAGGAAATATCATTTTTAACTCCACATATACCATCTTTGATAAGAGACTTTTTCTCAAATGCACTAACTCCCATACAAAAGAGTATAAATTATATAATAAGTTATTGGACAAAATAAGTCTAGAAATAGAGTTGCTAGTATCTGACCCTTCTAGGAAAGATGAACCTGCTCCAGTATCTATTTCACATATCTCTATTCCTCCTATTCAAAACAATTCTTCTACTTGTTCTTCTTTACCTTCTCTTTCTTATAAGTCTACTTCTTCTCTACCTACTCCAAGGTCTAAAAAGCTCATAATAGAGATTGAAGAGGCTAATAATATTGACTTTGATGTTGAGACACAACTATCTAGCTCTCAATGACCTTTATAATCTGCTCTGCAAACATCATAAGAAGGTTCTGAATTAAGGAGATCTAAACATCAAACTCAAATACCCTTTAGAGAAGAAAACATCTATGGAGAACAAGAATATCCTACCAATATCCTATGAAACTCTTTATAGCAGCAAAGAGGAAGGTTTCCTAACTCTAACATGGCTTATAATACATATAAGAGTACTTGTCAGGAATTGCAAAGGATCTATCAGAATGCACAATTTTTTTCTAATAACCTACAACTAGGACAGTCAGGATAAATGGAGTTGATTACCTATATAACTTATCTGAAAATATTATTGAGATAAATGGAATCCCATATAATATCCAGTAGAAAGACAAATGCCCAATCATTGTTGATAACAATGGAAGTAGAATGGACACTCCACTTCTTGTATGTGAATCAGTTAAGATAGCTATTACTAGCTACTTAGCATACCTTACAAAAGAAGAGAGAGTAGAGCAAATTCACTTTCTCTTAGTACAATATATAGCAGAGTCTTGCCCAATCCCCAAAAGCCTTGGAGATATCACTAGATTGCTAGCTAACATTTAAAAGAAGTGGCTTGAGTCTTGTCTTGAAAAACTGAAATCACTTAAAGACAGAAACATCTATGAAGTTATAAATCTTCCTAAAAGAAGAAAAGTGATCAAGAATTGCTGAGTGTTCAATATTAAGTCTAATAGTCATTATAAATCTTAACTTGTTGCAAAAAGATTTTCTTAAGTTGAAGGAATTAAAGATTGGGATATCCATAGTGTTGATATAAAAACTACCTACCTGTTATAAGATGAAAGTGTGGACAGACTTTGGCTAGGGTTAGGGTTAGCCAGACATAAATAAGTAACTATTAGTCTACAACGGAGGAAGAGCACATGACCTGGAAGTCATGTGATAGAAGCTGGAATAGTTTAGAGCGGTCTGGAAGGACTTAAGGTCTAGAAGGATCAAGAGGAGTCTAGATAGGAGTTAGGGTTAGGGATGACGTCAAGGGACAGGAGTTCCTCATGGTGTACACATGGTGTGCACATATACAGTGGAGATTAAGAGTATGATGTCAGGGCACATGTAGGAAGCATGGTGGCCTTAAGGAAAATACATGTGGATGAGTAATAGAACATGAGGACGATGCATGGACATAGAGACAGGTTAATATTGTTGTAGTATGGACCACATGTAATTTATATAAATAGAGGAGCAATGCAGTGAGGACTCCTTGTCAAGTTCTCTTGTAATCCCCACTACTAGATAGCCTACTGAGAGCTTTGCTGAAGTCAGCATACTATGAGTGCTGTTCCAGTGAGTGGTTGCTACAACACTACCTATATCATGATCTGAATAAAGAAATCTACATGGAGCAGTCTGAAGATTTTAGACTACCTAGCAAAGAAAAGAAAGTCTGGCAACTTGTCAGGCATAGTTCACACTGGAGTAGAAGTCCACAGAATGGACTCAGAGATGACCAAACTTGTGGAGTGACCTTGGCTTCAGCTTATGTGCTGCGCTGTCTGTCTGCCATGTGGTCACAACTTCAGATGATAGGAAAAAGTCTGAGATAGAAGTAAGTGCTGATTTGGTGTGTCACCATTAAACACTGGAGATTGAGTTCAATAAGAATTATCTTCATCAATTATCAGACTAGCAAATTACAGTGTAACTACTAGTCTTATATACAAATGGATATTATAGAAGATACTCAGGGTTTCAGTGATAAAGCCCCTATTACCCCAAGCAGAGGTTTCAGCATTGAGACACTGACAGGAGTACCTCTGTCATAGAAGACCAAGTCAAATAGGAGTATCTCTGCTATGGAAGATGGAATACCTGGATAGTTGTAGTACTGCCAGAAGGTGTGTTGCAAGAAAGGTGGCTACTGTGAAAGGCAGGCTTCAATAATTAGGAGACAATATCATCATAGGAATGTAATTTCCAGACAGGTAGACTTGCATATGATACAACTCCACAAAGCATTGTATAGCATTAAGCAAGCTAGCTTATTCTGGTAGCAAACTATAACTAAGTCAATATTAGCCCTAGTATTTAAGCAATACAAATCTAATACTGGTGTGTATTACTTCATTGATAAAGAGACTAGAGAGCTTGTTATAATAATTGTCTATGTTAATAATGTTTGTTTTATGAGTTCAAAAGATTTCTCACTCCTCTTAGAGCTGAAGCATAAATTTATAATGAAATAGAAATGCTGTAACCTTGGAGAAACTAAAGAGTTTCTTGGAATGTATATAAGTCATAACTGTAAGGATCAAAGAATTTTTGTAGACCAATCTGAGTACTTGAACAAAGTTCTAGCATGATTCAATATAGCAACTAATACAACAAGTACTCTACTCCTATTAGGCTATGTGTTTAAACCTAATGATAAAGAGTATGATCCTAATTTCCATCAAAAGTATCAGCAAATAGTTAGATCTCTGATATATCTAATGATTGGCTCATGTCCTGACATAAGATTTTCTGTAGTCAAACTTGCTCAACAGATGGCAAATTTTTCAAATAAGTATTATTGAGCAGGATTACATCTTTGCAGATATTTGCTTAATACTTGCAAGTATCAGATAGTCTATAATAGACTCAGCAATAAATCTATTGTAGTGCACTCTGACTCAGATTAGGCACAAGATCCAGAATCACATAAATTCATAACTAGTTACTTTACTCTAATGGCTTGTAGAGTAACATTCTAAATAAGCTACCAGTAAAAGACAGTAGCTATTGTGGCAAATACTAGTCACAAAGACCAATAACAACACTACAAGTAAATCTCTTAGTAGGATATCAAGTGAGGATCACAAGAGAACTCAACAAGGAGTCTCTGATGTATTGCTATACTATTTATACAATAGATACATGGTTCATACTAACAATAAATAACCCTATCCTAATGTTCATGTATTATCCATAAGTGCACCATATGTATATCATGAGGTAAACATATTGTTAACATGTACCTTCATCATTTTTTTAGTTTTTTTTCTCTAAATCTAGACTTATAATTTCATATTATGTGATATGTCATGTGACCATTACTGTGACAGTGTCATATGACTATGATATTTCTGTGTGACATTTTGTGACAGTGTGACCCTTTCATTCTCTTAACTCTAATCTTAGTTCAAAAATGGAAAAAGAAAAAGAAATATCAAAAAAAAAAGAAATATCAAATCAAGAAAAAATAGATAAGAGAAAAAAAAATGTTTATGTTCAAGTATATCATAACAGTAGCTCTATCCTTAACTGAGACTAAATATATGGCTCACTCTAATTATAGCTGTTAGCTTGTTTGAATAAGAAACCTTCTTAATGAAGTTGGTTTTAATATTCCAACTTCTTATATTTATGGTAATAATCTTGGCTCACTTTTCTGGAGATTTAAAATTATATAAGAAAAGCACTCCAAACACATTGATATCTGCTATCACTACATAAGAGATTTAATTGAGAATGAACAAATTAAATTATATCACATTGATGAAAAAGAGAATCCTGCTGATATTCTGACTAAAAATCTTAGTCAAGTTTTATTCAGTTGTTTCTGTTCATTTTTTAGCCTAAAGATATTCTAAGCTTATCTATTTTTGCTTCTATCACTTAATAGCTGATGTCTTAAGTAAGAGAGTGTGTTGCAAAGCACTCTGATTAGTAAGCATATAGCCCATGATCAGTAGTATTAATTAGATAGTCAATGTAAAAATTTCAAGTAAGGTTGATCTCCTACCAATACTACTTGTTTTTTGTTATTGCTCTCTTTCAGTTCTCTATTGAAGTATGTACTATAGATAAATGGTTGCTAGTTGTCTACACTATACCATGCTGCTGTGCACTCTGTTCTTTTTAACACAACCTACCTTAAATATTTGAAATGCTGGCATACATAGACTTGACATCATTTGCTATAGGGGCTGATATTACAAATCAGACAGCTTGAACAATAAATATGAGTATAGAGACCAGACATTGCTCTACAAAGATCTCTATAAGAAGATCTCTGTTAAATTTATCCATGAAAGCATCTAGGTTATTCTATAATTCAATTGCTTTGCTTTTGAGTAGCAACAAGAATATACTTGACTGAAATGACAGATTCAGGATACTTTTCTCTATGACTCAATAATTGGCTATGCTATATGTTATCTCAGTCATTATCTCATATAGTAGGTGATGTTTTCTTATATCTTCCTTATATATAGTAGATGTATTCCTTATAGTCTCTAGGTATATAGCTATAGATACTACTCTGTATCTTTACACTTTACCAATTTATCATCTCTCTACTCCTTATTCAAGTCTTTGCCTAAGTTGTAACCTAAGCTAAGTTAAAGGTCATAATATAAGTTTAGCTCTAAGCTGAGTAGATTTTTGATTAAAATAATCTATAGAAAAGCACTAACTTAGTATAGAATTTGGATAAAAGTAAACTCTGCTGTAGAAAACTCAGTACTTGTAGAAATTAAAGAAAGATGACTCTACTATGAAAGACTAATTACTTATATAATTTGAAATAAGAATAAATTTGCTATAAAAGACAAAATATCTACAGAGTTTTGGTGCTAGGAAGTCTATTTTAAAAGATGAAATACCTATAGTGTTTTGACTTTGATAATAGTATGAACTTTACCATAGAGAATAAAAAACTTATATAGTTTGAATACTAACAATATAATAAGGAGACTATAGCTGTAGTCTAGATGCACAGCTTTCCAGACCACAGAATTTTCTAATTATAGATCTGGTCTACAGAATTGCATTATTCTAGATCTGGACAATAGAATTTCTTCATCATAAACCACAGAATATTTCTACATATCAGAATTTCCTTATAAAATTAATTATTTTTAGTCCTAGAGAACAGAATTATCTTTTTATGCATTTTCTTTCCAAGTATGTTTCATTGACTAGTTCGTAATAATTCAAGTTCAATATAATCTCTACTTCTATTGTGTCTGATACTTTTTGTATTATAGCTACTAAGTCAAATAGTTTTTTAAGATATGCATATATATAAGTATTTCTCTCTGATATATTTTTTATGATGTTTACTTCTCAAAACTACTACTTGATTAGAAAAATGTGAGAAATATTTTGTTATCCAGAGTTAAGCCACTTTGCTAATCTTTATTTTACTATTATATCTCAGAGTAGCTCATATTATAATATTTTCAAGTTATGTTGTTTACTATAATTTTTGTTTCTAATAACTAGTTTATATGAGCTACCTATTATTCAGTTCAGTTATTATTGCAAGTTCTCTAAAATCTCTAGTAAGATAAAGATATATAAAAGAAATATATATGTGTAAAAGCATAGATAAGATACAGAATAGGATTTGTTGTTATGTCAAGTTGTTATCTGTAACATTCTTGACTTGTAACTTGTTATTTTACCAATATTAAAATAGGATCCTAGAAGTTTATATGCTGATTTTACACAGCTTCTGATATCAAGGTGAATTTATTAAAATTGGGTAGTTGAGGGTCTGAAAGAGTCCAAGATTTGTAAGGTTATAATTCTGGATCTGCTTTGCTACCAAATATAGTGGATCTTATTGAAACATTTGATGGAAATGAAATAATAAGGTGTCTATAAAGACAAGTTGTGATCTATAACAGATATAGTGGTATCACACTATCTCTACATATGTTTTCATTATGTCTGGAGATGTACTGTTATCTTGGGTTATGATAATTGAGTCAAGCTGCCTTCCAAGATATGTATATGCATAAGCATTTCAAATACTCTGTGATATGTTGTCTTATCACTGAAGGATGGCACCAGTTACATGACACACATATTAGGACATTTTATGTGTCTGACCAACCTTTTCTTTCAGAATGTCTACTTCTCAAAACTACTACTTTTATTGTTATCTCCAATAAGACTACTCTACCATAACCATCTTATATTCTATTATATATGGAATAGAGAGGTTAGCCAGTAGATTGGGCAGGTTTACTACAGTCAGTATCTTTTTCATATAGCTGATTTGGATTTTTGAAAGCCTAGAAAGTTAGTTGGACACTATTATTACATCAACTACATATTTAATTTCATGAGTCTGTAAGATATGTAATAGCCTTGTTCTCATCAACATAATGTATGAAGTAAAGTCAGAGACACTCTATTGATGTCCAGATCATATTGTACATTGCTTTCTGGCCCTTTAAATCCCAGAGGTCATTAATAGACTACTGAGATAATATATTCATCACTAGAATAATATATTATTTAGCTAACTTTCCATCTTTCTCTGCTCTTCCTATTTCTTGGAGTGAAGTACTCATATTAAAGGGTATTGTGGCCAAGATCATAATATATACTTCAGAATAGTCATTTTCTGTAGAAAAAGCAGTTTTTAATACTAATATCTTGTTATTTTCTTTAGTATATTTTCTCTATCTTTCTACAATATCACTCTGAATATTTGATATAGTCAAGTTCAAACCAATCAACTCTCTTTCTAAGATTCTCCTTTCTTTAGTATCACTTGAAGGTGTGTACAGCCTATTATCTGTACAGTAAAAGTTGTACTAAAGACCTTTTGCCAACAATAACCCATTGCCAACATTAATAACAAATACTAGTCTCTTTTTTCTTAAACCAAGATTCAGTAAATGAATAATCTCTTGTATTTGTTATTGGAGAGTGTTAGATGATTTTAATAAGAGTTCAATATGATATTGAAGCTTGGGGTAGTTAGATGACCTCCTAACAACAACTGTATCTGGCTATAAACATAGTTTTGTTACAATCACCTCCTTATGTTTATTGCATGAATTCAGCATGGACTATAAGATTAAGGGTATTCTCTTTATAATACAATGATTGGCTACACCATAGTTGGTCTCAGTCAGTGCCTTATATAGTAGGCACTATTTCCTATATAGTTGTAGATACATTTTTGTATTCTTATGCTTTACCAATTGACTCATTCCTACTTCTTTACTCAAGTCTTTGCCTAAGTTGCAATCTGAGCCAAGCCTAAGGTTATAATAAGTTTCAAGATTAGAAAGCCTCTTATCTAAGTTGAAAGGGTTTCAAACATTGCTATTACTGAAAAATATAAGGTCTGGAGTTGCTATACTGATTGCATATAGTTCTGAAACTCATAAGACACTAGAATATTATGAAATTCATCAATTACAACCCTTCTAAAGCTTTCACACATATAAACATTTCTAATACATTCAAACAAATTAGATTTAATTGCCAGATCAATAGTTGTAAGAGTAATTGGAGAATCAGGGAATGTATACATTCCTATCAAAATCATAAATGTTGAACTTAGTTTATTTTCATTTTCTTTCTTATTTTTATTTTTTATTTTTGGGCTTAGAGTTAGGGTTTAGCATGACATTATATGTTGTTGTTATATACACTGGTCACATTCATAGTCACATGATTATATATCACAATAGAAAGCAGTAGAAGATCCTAGAATAAATGATGTTACTACAATGTTGTGGCAACCACTAGTTACAAAGACCAATAGCAACACAAGCAATAAATCTCTCAGTAGGATATCAAGTAGGGATCACAAGAGAACTTAACAAGGAGTCCCTACTGTATTGCTATCATATTTATACTATTACATATAGTCCATGCTACGACTATGCTTTTACTATATATCCTATTCTAAAGTCTATACATCATCCATAAGTACACCATGTATATACCATGTGATAGCAATGCAGTTAACATACTTCTTAATGTCATTATCCAGACTCTTCTAGACTATTCTAGGCCCTATGACATAATGTCATGTGACTTCCAGGTCATATACCTTCTCTTTCTTACCATAGACTAATAAAATAATATTCTTTCACTAATATATAAGGAAATCTCTTCCCACACTTCATTATCTTATAACATACAATATATTTTATATATGTTGATCTTATGGTTTACACATAGTCTTTAGGATAGATTAATAGTATGGTAGCATAGACCAGTAGCTTAGCATATATAAGGTAGAAAATTTTGTAGTATAAACTCTGTTAAGTTTTCTTATGTTAACCTTAATATAAGGTTTTTATTCTTGACTGATTTTAAGGTCTTGAGTTTGTAGCAATTCCATGTTGAAAAACACCATATCTTATATCTCAAGACTTAAGCCACTATTTACAATCCTCAAGAAGTGTCAGAATTGTAAATGTTAGACTTTATTTTATTTTATTTTCTTTCTGATTTATCTTTTATTTTTGAAAACTAGGGTTAGGGTTTAGCATGACATCACATGTTACAGTTACATAATAGTGTCACAGTCACATAATCATATATCACAATAGAAGTTGGTAGAAGGTTTTAGAAAAATAATATTATATAACATATATAATACATAGTCATTTAGGATAGGCTAATATATTAGAGCATAGACTATTAGGTTTTAGTATATAAGGTAGACAATCTTGTATAGAGCTCTCTATTAAGTTCTCTTATATTACCCAATACAAGGTTCTTTCTCTTTGACCTATTCTAAGGTCTTTGAGTTATAACAAAAAGGGTATAACAACAAGAAAGATCTTTTTATTTTCTAATATAGTAGCTAGCATTAGGACTATTGACTTTCTACTACCAGTTGGCAAAGCAACAAGTAAGTCTTTTTTTCCTTATATTATATATATGACTGCTATATATTATTTATTTGATGTCTAATTATAGATGGAGCTTTGAAGAAGCTTTCTCATAGCCTTAAGCACTACTTTCTCTATCTCAGTTGTCTAATATAAGAGGTCAGTTGTAATTTTTCTATTTTTTGAATTTTCACTGACATCTACTTTGTTTGAAATAATTAAAGAATTCTGCCAAAATCAGTAGAAAAGTAATTAATAAGCATTGTTCATAGGCACTAGATAAGTAGTTATAATTGAGTCTAAGTCAATTTGCTAACCACTTTCAAAAGTA
>Ga0157367_1000932_pt1 | contig 13275 bp, 7 predicted proteins | sample AttbisABBM2_FD_113142 | JGI IMG/M metagenome (GOLD analysis project Ga0157367, IMG submission 113142) | Fungus gardens microbial communities from leaf cutter ant in Botucatu, State of São Paulo, Brazil - Atta bisphaerica ABBM2 | ecosystem: Host-associated > Fungi > Mycelium > Unclassified ...
GTAAAAATTTGAAATATTATTCGCTCTCTTTCCCTCCTCAAACTTGATCATTTACAATGCTTAGAGCATCGGTGAATTTTTATCGGAAGACCGGAAATTACGGGGATGACTTTCGCTGGATAAACGAATGAACCTTCCATCGTCATTGTCGGCTAAACGGTCCAAAAGAAAATTTCGACTCACGGATCGTTATTAATGATCGCATATCGTGCGATGAGATCTTCTCGCTCGAACGCCTCGGCGGGCGCCGATATATGTATATGCATAAATCGATTTACGGGCCGCTTCGTTGATCACGTTCGTGCGTTCATCTCGTCACGCCCCCGAGCGAGTGTGATGAAAACATTCACTCGGCATCCGTCTCGTATCGATCGCATTACCAGAGCTGTGCCACGTGGTAAACGAGATTATGCGCTGTCGATTTTATTCATCGTTATTCGCCAACGAAGATTCGCGAGAGCAGAGATACGTCACCTTGCACGTTCATACCGCAATATCATGAGAAAGTGTTATTTGATCTCGCGATCGGTATAAACCGGATTTCTTATTCTCCTTGCGATATTGTTACGTTGCACAATCATTTTATGTGAAATCTTCATACTCGAATTTCACTTTTGTCATTTTGCTTTTCTTCTCATCGTATTTCCCGTTTCAATACATTAATTCTCACGTCCGTGCTGTCATACGTTAATGTGACTATTTGTTAAATAATAATTATTTATCAACTTGACAAATATATATGTGCTGAAGAGAAAGCGTTCTTTTCATTGAAAGACTTCATATAAGGTAGCATGGTCATCTACCGATGCCATCTGCGTTTCCCAGGGTTAAGGGCGATACTGCATGTGAGAGTTAGAGAGTGATAAGAATCCGTTAGATTGGAGAGGACGAAAGCGTTGGAAAGAGGTATGGGTAGGAGAAAAGAGAAGGACGACGAGAGAGACAGGCGTATAGGCAAGTTAGATGGAGTAGGTACACACGTGGCTTATTTGTATGCTCGCGTAAGGTGCTAATTTGCGAAGTACACGGCGTATATGCGCGCATGTGTGCATACGAACTACAACGTGTGTCCTCGAGTGAAGCGTGCACAGGTACCGCAAACTACATGAGACCAGAGGTCGAGTGGAGGGAAGAGGAAATCTCGGAACAGCGAAAGAAGAAATGCAGGAGGGAAATATGGAGAATTGTGCGCGCAAAACGTGTGACTGCATATTCTCGCCACAGTTAGAGGTGCGTTTGCCAAGTCTCGATATCGTATATGTGAGAAATTTCCGATTTGCCGATGTCTGAGGCCGGAAAAGTTCTATCTTGACTTTTTCTGTGTCGTTACCATTTTTGCATCAAAATCGGCGATGTAACATCTGATAGATTGAAAGATAGTCCATAAGTAGAATCGAGCTTAAATGAAATGAAAATTATTTTTTTGAAGTCGAAGAAAGAATATATTAGTCAATCGTATCAACTAGTTTATCCTTATGTATATTATAATAAATCGATTTATAATAAGTCTTGTATGTATATCGTATTTAATTTTGGTTAATATAAGTATGATTATTAAATTAGTTGAATAAGGATTATAATGTCTGACAAATTAATTTTTTGAGCTCAAAAAAATTGAATCTCGAGAAAAATAAGTACTGATTATATAATATTTTTGCTTTGATTTAAAAGTAATCTTTCTGCGAAATTATCTCAATGATTAATTCGCCAAATTTAATTCTGATATTATCTCGATAGATCGACATTGAAATGACTATTGTTATTTGCTAGCTAAACTTCTTGGATTCTAATATCTATAACCGAGGAATCGATGCGACTTACGCAACTCGTGTACATTGCCGATCAAAAGGAAGAAACGGAAGGAAGCGACCAGTGGCGGATATCCATATCGCGATACATCTGTCACTGACATGGACATTTCTGTAGTATCCGTTGTGCACTGTCCAATCTCGTTTCCTTTTCTATCTATGCGCATGTCTCTCTCTCTCTCTCTCTCTCTCTCTCTCACACACACACACACACACACACACGCGCGCGCGCGCGCATGTATGTGTATATATATATATATATATATATATATATGTATATATATATCTGTGCCACCGCTTCTTTTCGTACCGTTATGAACTACGACACGTCCGCTCGTAAATCCCGTGGATGTCGAACGATCTACTAGCGGTTATCGATCGCCGATCCGAGACTCGTTGATTACACCACCGCGAGCTTAGGTCACAAACCGAAGTAAATACACCTTGTGACTCTCGCAGCCTTTTCACACGATTACATGGGGGAGGGGAGAAGGATAATTACCGATGAACCGGGCGCATTAATGCATACGACACGCGTGCGTGATTCTTTCTCTCGTGCTGACCCTCTATATTGATCTTTTTCTTCTCGAATTAATTGCAAAGAATCTCTCTGATTAACCAATTTACGAATCGTTAAACCGGTCCATGTTGAATCATGGTGTACTTTTTTTATCAAGGATCGCTTACGCTAATTATTTCTTCGTGAACCCGCGCAAACTTGTCTGACAAATTAAAGGGTGTCGTGTCGACTATGATTTTGATCGATGAGTTTCTCTTGAAAGTTACTCGCATACTATTGACGTAAAGACGATGTTCCATATGCAACGACCCAGCATATTCCTCTATTCGTGCATCCCGGATTTCTGCTAACAGCTGCCTACTTATCTAATTTCCTTTACGACCTTAGATGATGGCAGACACATTGCCCGTCAGTGTAATAATACGATTCAGTAACTAGAGACTCGGTGGACTTCTTCTATCGAAGCTAACTATCATTAAATTCACTGTGCGAGCATTAATATGCACGACAGCATCGCATTCTGACGTCGTCGTCTCGACGCATGAGATGCGCAGTTAAACGGTCCAATCTCGCGCGATTATGCATCGCAGTCAAAAACACGTTTCCCGTTTGTGCCGCGACTTCTCTCGCGGACACGCACGTACAACGACGGCGCGATGTACGGCGACAGATTTTTTTTCCGACGTCCCATCCGATTATATTCTCGATCCTTTTATGTGCGCGTGCCATAACGGCCGCGTATAAGTAGCACACAATGCGGTAACCGTCGGAGATCGCAGTTAGGGGTTAAACGTGCCTGTGCACCCATCGCCGTCGGTCCATCGCCATCGTCGTCATCGCGCTCTCGCTGACAAATCGTTTGACACCCGTGTATATGCGCGCGCGCACCTTAATGATATGCTGCCGAGCACAAGGATACCTCCTTTGCATTCGTGACGTATCGTAGCTGCACCATACCGTAATAATATGACTGTGGTGTGCTATTAATTTAGCCGCACGAAATGTTCCCGTCTAAGGTCGGTATTCATAGTCGCGGTTCTTATATTTGAGATTGTCTTAATTACAGGTCTTAAGATGTCATAACCCAATCAGAAGATTATATTAGCATCTTAACTCCTTCAGACCTGATTTTATTGGATTATGTTAAAAAAAAAATGTGTTTTTAATTCAATTTATGCGCACTTTAATTAGAAATTCATATTAAACGATTAATTTTTTTCAAAATTTTTACTACTTTTTTAACATATACATTATTACGTAGATCAGGTGGTGTCGATAAAGTTAAATAAAGTCAACGGATAATGTCTTTAAATTTGATGTACATTACAATGTACACAGGTACTAAAGGAGTTAAGACATTACTTAAGACGTTTGTAAAATAAGAACGGAATATGAATACCGTCATAAGGCATAAAGGGAAAGAGAGAAGGTGAACGGGGAGAAGGGAAGATGAAAAGAGAAAAGCGGAGACTGGGAAGATGACAGAAAAGAAGAATGACAGTGCACGGCGCGACGCTTAATTGAACGGATACGCTCGTGTTCGCGAACGAGGATGAGAATTCGCGTTTGACGTTCGTAGCAATGGACATGTACACACACAGTATATACTCGCATTATTCGCGATCTTTTGCGAAACGGCAAGCACGGGGGGTCACGCTCTCCTCGGCGCCTTAGCCCGCTGGCACACTATCGTTCTCCGAGAGTTCTTCCTCGAGAGCGTCTCTATCCCGCGCCTTACGGTATTCCTCCACCTCCTCCTCCTCCTTCTCCTCCTTCCTCCGACAATATGAACCACCGCCATTACTCATCTTGTCTCGTTAACGATTATGCGCTCTAACAAATTGTACACGGCGTTATACGCTCTACTTCTCTTCCTCCTCCCCGCTACCCTTTCTTTCTCTCCTTGACCAAGATTACGATTCCGTGCTGAGAATGAGCGCGTTGTTCGTCAGTTATTTGTTCGGTAAGTTTTTCTCCTTGAACGAGTTACAATTCGACGAACGCACGGATTCTGATTAACCCTGCAGTAGTGACCGACGATCTTATTGACCTGCGTGAATTTTCTTTTTTAATGAAGAGAATATTATTGAATAAGAAAGAAAAAAATTTCGAAAACAATGGTAGAGAAATTAGACATATACATATTTATGTAATTTATTTATATGCTATAAAATAGGAAGGAGAGACTTTTATAAAAGAAATACGAAAGTTAAAAAGCATCAAAAAGAAATTTTGTAATTTTTTAAAAGTCATAAGTGAGTGTATTAAAGATTTATTTTCAAGGTTGAACAGAAAGTTCGCTCGAGGTACTCTGAGATACGTGATAAATTCAAGTTTTATCGAATCGTTCTAGCAATTTTCATTTTTTTAGGGCATAGAGTTCTCAGAGTCTAAAATTCTCAGAGAGAGTTAACTCACAAGTCACTTCCGTCATATTGAACGCGACTCGATTGCCTATTATTATTATAACAGCGCGCTGGTTGTTGGTCAGCGGATAACCGAAGACATTTCGCGACCGCCTCAGGCCCGCCGCGAAGAGATGTCGACTTCGAGTCCCTAATCACAACGCGGACATCATCTCAGCGAAGCCAAAGAGAATCTCCAAGATACTCGCGCCACCGATGCCTGCCATCCCGGCGATTTTGTTGTTGGATTCTCGAGCTATAGCGAACATGCGCGCGAAATTGGCGTCGGCTTGATAAGCTGAACGCGAAAAGGGACGTGCGGACGACTGGCATGCACACGTCAACAATCCACACCGTTATAGAAAATCCACACCGCGCCCAGCACCGCCGGCCCACATAACTTCACCCGGACAGACAGGGATTGTCTTATTACCGCAAACAACCGTGTGGCCACGGGCGGGCGTGCACGGGTTCGCGCAAATTGTCTCCACAAGAGAGGCACAGCCTCTCGTATGCGGGTCACCACCGTTATATACAGAGAGCGGTGTACCGGGCTGGTGAACTACGGCATTCCCGACTGACTCCGCGGATTCCTTAACGAATTTGGAGTTAACGTTTGATAGCGAAGTTTAATTGTAATTTTACCTACGACTTTGCAAATCCAGAACTGCTACTGTTCACTCTCATAGTTGTGTGCTTTCGACATAATCTCGTGACTATTAATTGATTACAAGCTGGTGGAATGAATATACTTCTTCATTTATTATTCTTGACGATAGAAACTAATACGTATATATAGTATTATAGTAGTTTCTTAAAGTTTGGTAAATTTGCTTTCTAAAGAAATTTCAAAAGTTTATATTTCTTTTATATTTTAGAATTATTTCTCCTTTCATACTCTTTATACTGACTTAAGACAATCTAAAGAATCGTAACGCAAGTTAAGTTTCTATGTACATTTCACGCATACGTAATTATCTAACTAAATTTAATCATAAATTACGTTGAGACGCGATGTCTGACTTATAATTAATCGCGATTATTATTATTATTAGTCTATATTATATAGATGTATATATTTTTATATTCTCCAAGTACGTAGTAAAATTGTATAATATATCCATCTAGTAAAAGTCAAAGTATCGAGATAAAATCACAGCACAATAATGTCACGCGGTCCATTAAAATCGAAATGCTCCCGGGCACTTTTTGTCCTAGATATTTCTGAGGTTAACGATACCTCGCGGATCGTACAAGCAAATGGTTAAACGATCGTTCGAAGAAAGATCGTCGCGGAAGAAAATTCGGCCTTAAATCTCGCCTAACGTCGTAAACTTTAATCTCGGTACGAAATGTACAGCGGCACGCTAACGGTAATCGAGCAATTACTAGCGAGCCGTTCAGTTCCTCGCGCTCTAGCGACTCTTGTATATCACATAGCTCTCCTCTCTTCCTTTTTCTTTCTCGGCTTTTTTTTTCACGTACGTCACCTTTGCCACGACGTAAACTCGAGAAACTACGATGCACTTCTTCTAAACCCGTCAAACTCGTACACCTTACGCACTTCTCACCGATTATTCCTTACTGCAGTTCATGTAAGCTAATCATACAGTCTCACGAATCGATATTCGAGTTTCGAAAGTCTTAAACATGTCAATACTTGCGAGAGAGTAAAATCGGTCTCGACGCCAATGATTCTCTGGGGGGATTTAGATACGAATTCGGAACTGAATTTAGAACGCAGACATAAGATGGATTTAGAATACATGTGTATTTGCAGAAGGCTCTTCTCTATTCGCAAATAGAATTTGCTTTATTTGTGGTGTTGCGAAGAGAGAAGGAGAAAGGAGAGAGAGCATGTGTGCACCAATATTAATTTTCTCCTACTCTCGTAATCGGTGAGGACAGAAATTTGCGTGCCAGAGATCTGGCCGTGCGCGCTCTAAATCAGCGTTAAGAAAGCTGTATAAAGCCGCGCCGTAACGTGTACCGTAATCGGTTGCTCTTTGTAAGCGTCTAATTAATGGTGATGCATCCTAATTCCGGGGCTTTGCTTTTAGCACGTAGGTACCTACCAACTCGGGCAGTTATGCCCGGCACAATTGGCGACTCTCGCCTTGCTGTGCCCCGCCGCCGGCTGCGAAAGTTACGCGAAAGATTAATGCCTTCGCAACGCACGCTAATTGTATTAGCCCGCGAGCATTCGCGTTATGAACGCCGTGCGCTCGTAAAGAAAATTATTTTTATTGTCGTATTTATGTGTTCCTTTGCATATTCTATTTACGTTTTATTATATTTTATTATGCTTCGTAGTATTAATCGTAAGTAGTATCTTGCTTATCCCGCTTAGTGAACTTCCAGTAAATAGAGATCACTTCATTTCGCATCGTAGTTTTAAATCACCCTACATCGTGACAAGTTTAAACTCTCCTCTGGTTTTCAATTATTTCGAGATTACTGCTATAAATCGTTGTATGACACCAGAATCGCGAATTCTACGTCCCCGAATTTTACATCGTCGAATCCGTACGATGATGTCACTGGTGACCATGCCTTTTATATTTGTTTCAACGAGTTATTTCGCCGTATTAAAAAAAAAAAGAAATGGGCGAGCGAAACTGTCGGGAATTCTTCGGTGACTCGCTCCTGCGATATGAATGAGCGAATGGCTCATAAAAGGTTATTTCTCGATGTCGGCAACTACTGGATACCAGATGAAGATCCACCGTGGGCATTAAAATTTTCAAGTGACGTTCACGTGATGGATCGCAATACTCGAACGAGCGAATGAACGTATGAACGAGTCCGTTGTGCTGTGCTTGACATTATGAACGCGTTCTATCTCTCACAGAACCCGACGCTGTCATTGTTACGATTCCAGCTATAAGCGACGTAAAAATGGTCTGTGGGAAAAATTGTTTTTCCAAAAAGTCTGAAAAATACGATAAAAATACCTCCTCATATCTCAACGGGAATCAAAGAAATTTGCGTAAAAAGAATCTCTAATATGATTTATTAACGTATTTATTATTATATATGTTCGAACAAAAATTTCGGCAATTCAATAAACATTCCAATATATCTCGGCACGCAAATAAATTGATTTACATTTAACGTTTTTCGATAAATAGTTCCGCGTTTGAATTATCGTTTGCAATTCTCGCAGTTTGTTGCACGCGATAAAATCCTTTGTGTACGAGACCGCATTCTTTTTTTTTGCATGTCATCCGTGTATCGCTTTACCACTCGCGCTTTTAAATCGCGCTCGATTCCATCGACACGCGATAAAGCGCTCTGTTGTAACTTAACCCTCTGGAGGCTGGCGGCCACCGGTGTTTCACCGAAAGTATCTTTTTGAAATTCTAGTTTACGCGCGGTGGCCTCGCTCGAACGAGAATGTCACAATGGTGGTCTCAAAGCGAAACCACCGAACCTTCAACTATAACGATATTAAATTTAAATGGAGTAACAGAAAAATTGAAGAGAAAAATGTAATAATAATAGTGATCCCTATTATTCTGATATAATTTTTAAAATACTCGACTTGGAAATGCACGATATAGTTAGATTTTATATAAAAACTTTAAAATATTTTATTATTCTAAAATTGCTTTTAAATACTACGAGGATATCGCATTTAATTAAGTATGGATGTATAAAAAATGCAGCGGTTTTTCAAATAAAAACATACTTTTGTTCATTATAAGCGTACGTATTATATACCGAATATCCCGTATGCAATCTTTTCTCTCTCTTCCTCTCTTTTTATTTCTGTATCTTGTCAAGAACGGTAATATCGTCAAGTCACGAGATAAAGCCGTTTTCTCCTTTGTCCCCAGTAGCTGCTTCGAGATCTCGTTTCCATATCTCATAAGTTACGAGCATGCATCTGCTCACGGAAGATACAGATGCGTTTCAATACGACTGGTGACGCGACATCCCGGGAGAGGATCAGAGAGTGAAGGGGGAAGGCTATTAGTCACGTTTATGGACTCGTTGTCCAGCGAGCGCGATCCCGCAATGAGAATCGATTTGCGCAAAGATGAGGGGAATAAACTACGTCGCGCTTATCGCGAGACTGCCGGCGAAGGTTGAAAGGATACTTCGTGTTGACCCTGAGATCGCTGGACAGCAACAGAAAAGATAGAATAATGTAAGATAGGCTAGAATGGAATAAAGTTTATATTGCGTGTTCTAGGACAAGCAATCTTCTTAAAATACAAAAGGGAAGTGACACTTACAAAGTAGATATTAACAAAAAATTATAGCTACTTATAAATATACGTTATGAGATATAAAAAGATAGCGTAAGTACAAACGTTGGAATTAGACGGAAAAGAAAAAAGAAAAGAAGAAAAATACATAGAAATTTATTCTTATTATTCGTTATCTTTTTTCTTCTCTTGTTAAATTGATTAATAAACAGTCCGTTTATATTGTACAATGAATGTATTTCTCGCGGATATTTTTGTCTAGAAAAACTGATCGCATACATTTCATCGGGATCGAAATGTATAATCCTTTATTGAACGATACTCCGATCAAAGTCTCAAATTCTGAAACTCCGGTAAAATGCTGACTCGATTGCAGACGAGTGAAAGTCGCGCTAATTGGAGAACTCACCGAAACGCGTTTGAATCGTCCGTTGCAAATTAAGCTGGCGCACATTCAAACAAACGGATTTGCACAAAAAAAGGGATAAAAATTGTGACAGGTATTCCTGATTTTTGTGAGTTAAGCTTTAGCTACTGAAAGCTCCGTCCCGGGAAAGATCCAGATTAAAAATTAAATCTTTTATAAATGTATTAGGAAATTATATATATAAAATTATAAAATATCTATTATTCTTTTCAGATAAACTTTTCTATTTTTGAATATTTTCAAGAGAAAAACTCAAAATTATAATTACAAAGCTGTATTCTTCAAATCAATTTTCGAAAAATGTTTACGTGACGAAAAATTTTAATTGGATGCTATTGACCCGTGGTTCACAGAGAAAGAAGTTAATTCGAATTTAAATTAAATTTTCGAACGCGTTTAATATCCCGGGGAAATTAATTTTAATTATCAACGTAGACAAAATTGTCACAAATTTTGTTTCTAATTTTCGCTCTTGCTCGTCCCATTAACGGTGTAAGTAACAGATGCTTGCGATATCTTGCTGGCGGCGAGAGCAAGTTCGAAACACGCGGAATGATGTCAGTCAACGTCGGATCGCCTGTCACGAAATCAACCGCCGCTAGGCTGACGCCGAAAAGTTAGTCGAGCGCGTTAGTCGATAGTCCACAACTGCGAGACCTATTAGACCAAAGTACCGTGAGTTCCCCCCCTCCCCCCCTCCCTCTGTCTCTTCCTCTTTCCCTTTCTCTCTGGCTCTCTCGATTTCGCCCTCTCTTAGTCTAGTGTTCCTCTCTGTGGTTGGCTGTGCAGTCGTTGGTGAAGTTTACGCCACGTCGGTTATCAATGGCAGTCGCGTCGGAGCTGCCGCATTATGAACTTATCACGGAGACAGTCGCGGACAACTTCGCCATTAAAGTTCCAGCACTAGCAATGTTACTGACTCTCCTCCGCTTTCTCTTCTTCGTCTTCCATGGTAGTGATACTCGCCCTTCCTAGACACCGCCACGAGAATCCCGGTGAACAATAGGAGGTACAAGCGTGCAGCTGCAGCAGCCTAATCTCGGACCGTGATGGAGCTATAAATGTTCCGGAGAATCAGACGGATTCGCTTTTCAATACTAAAGGGAAAGGAACAGATGTTTCTTAGATTCTTTAACTTTTCTTTTCCTAGAAGATATTTCTATTTAAAAACTTTCTTATTATCTAATATGCTAATTTATTACTTATTACGACAATAGATTAACTGTATTAAATATATATAATATATAACAATATATTAAATTATTAAATTATTAAAATGTTCAAGTCTTCATAATATTTAAAGAAAAATCGAAGAATAACTTTAATAAAGTTTATTAAAGCATTTTAATGTAAATATATATATATTGTTTGCTTTTATTACATCTGTTTTATATCATTAAACATGTCTTTGAACATTCTTTCAATAATCGATAAACCGATGTTCAGTCAACTAAATAATAAATAACTGATTTGTTGAAAAAAGAGAACTTGCGCATAGACGACTTCCATTGTCGACAGAGTCTCTCTCGCTTCATCGGCGATCCTCTGCTGTACTCCGCCAGGCCGCCGGGTCGATAAAAAGTTGTTTTAATTGGCTGGGAATCGTGGAAACTCGACGACGCGACGACTTTTCAGCTTTGTCGTTGCTTCCTCGAGCGTAAAGCGCCGATATAAACGCGCGATATTACCGTATCGGGTGTGCATTTTAATCCTTTATTGCCGCCGAGAAGCTAAGTCGTTGACATGGTTCCATTATTTATTATCGCGTCGAGCGCGCAATTTATATTACATGACACCCTTCGTAATTTTTTACTCCGATCATTAATTTATTCCGTCTTCTTTTTTTCTTCCAGGTACGTAATTCCACCATCGGCCGCTTTTGCATGCAAGATGCAGTTTGCGTTATCAAGGGTATGTTTTAACTAAAGTACGAACATGCTTTTAACTTTAACTGATACATCGCGGGATAATACTGTTGCTAATAATGTTACATATACTTCACTCCCTATACGAATTACTATATTTTCTGATCGTCCGCTGGATAATTGGCTGTTGAATAAATGGGAAATTATCAGGCTAAACTGCCTGCCTTATTATCCCAGTAAGAATCGCGCGTTCATTTCTTTTTTGCGATCCGCAGGGACCTCTCCAGAAGAAGCTAGAGTCTAATTAAAAACTTAGTACCGCGGAACGAACCTCCGCATGTTTCTGGACACTCTTTCCTTTTCCTTCTTCGTTTCCAGGAAGCCTGACTTAATTAACTTTGCGAAGAATGAACTGTGCGTTATCCCTGTGGTACTCTTATATATAATATATCTTTCGCCCCGTTTTAACTTTATCAGGTATTCGCTCGCGAAAAGTCGCGCTTTCGCGTGATTTATGTATTCCTCGTCGCGTTTTTCGACTTCTGAGAACGATGATGTTTCTAATTGGCGCAATTACGATTGCTTGTATTACTTGGTATCGCGCGCCGCGTTGCATACCGAAGAACAGGAAATTCGCAATTCACGCCTGCGGTTATTCTTGTCGCGGTGGTTATTCCTAAAAGTGGAATTTTCTCTAGTAAATGAACCGCGTGCGCGCGAAATAATTCGCGCGGCGCGAGACGGGAAATTTGCGGCGTGCGATTTCATTTCGCGAGAGGAATTTGTAATCTTAAAATTTTTGTGCAAATATGTCTTGACGCCACAGACATTTTCTTGTATTTCGCTCTGAGGGAGAAATATGCAGATTTCCATATTACATCAAAGACCGATATTAATATTAAAATATCTCGTATAAAAGATTCGACGACCTGAATACTTTTGAATGACATTTCTCGAAAATAAAAATTTTTCAGAAAAGTTCTTAGATTACATTAGCATAGCACGTTATATTATATTACAAAAAACATGAAGTTTGAAAATAAAGATAAATTAGCTTGTCGTAGGCTGCGGATACATATATATTACACAGGAAATTGGTTATGTAGAAGATAATGTAATTTTGAAAAATTTTTAGAGAATATATTCTATCAATGTTCAGTGATATTCAGATTATAAAGTGCTTGATTATACTCGACATATTTAAACATTAAACGACATATTTCTTCGAAGATAAACGTATAGATTTCTCTTAACTTCCCCTTTGACCTTTCTTTTTCTAAGGCAGAAAACTTGGTTACAATGAGGATTACGTTCCGCCGACGTGGCCGACATATTTTATACGTCGAACTTTATTATACCTTGTTCGCAGTTTCTCTCTTCTACTTTTTTCTATTCTTCCTTTCTAGTTTTACATGAACAGTGAACTCCATCGAAGAGATTCGTCATGTCTTTTTTTTCACGATTTTAACTCGCAAGCTAAGAAACGAAATCTAAAAAGGGACGAATGTTCAAAAAATCATACGAACAAATTTATTCGAGAATTTATTCTATTTGAGGGAAAAGGGGAAGGAAAATGTTGGGGACAAGTCCAGAAATCAATATCTCTCGCAAAATAGTGAGCTTTTCTGTATTAACTGCGAGCAACGGTTTTCTAATAAAGCGCAGTATAATCCTGATACCCCGCAGAGTTAGTCGGCATATATATTCGTCGCGTAATCAAAGCACCTGTAAACCTCCATGCAATACACGGCATTACCACCTCATATTAATTCTCGAACGAATAGAAAATGTTTCCCCGAGGGGTTGACTCACCTTCACAAAGCGCGAGAATCTCGCAGATTGCAAAGAAAACGCGTTATTCGCAGCTGAAAATTAAATATTGTGATAACTCGTGATTTCTTGATTATATAAAAAATCAGAGAAGTATGAATGTAAATGTGCTAATATAAGTTAAAAATATAAACATGATGTAAATATTTTTTTTTCTTGATAAAAATTATTTTCTTCTGGAAAAAAACATTCTTTCATGCATGAAA
>Ga0157367_1000934_pt1 | contig 13259 bp, 11 predicted proteins | sample AttbisABBM2_FD_113142 | JGI IMG/M metagenome (GOLD analysis project Ga0157367, IMG submission 113142) | Fungus gardens microbial communities from leaf cutter ant in Botucatu, State of São Paulo, Brazil - Atta bisphaerica ABBM2 | ecosystem: Host-associated > Fungi > Mycelium > Unclassified ...
ATGGCGACCTCTGCAATGGGGCCAGGATTTTTAACCCAAACTGCTGTGTTTACAGTCAAGTTAGGCGCTGCATTTGGCTTTGCAATTTTAGTTTCCATTCTGATTGATTATGTCGTTCAACAAAACATTTGGCGAGTGGTCACACTGACTCAAATGCGCGCATCGGATATTGCCAATAAAGCATTACCGGGTAGTGGTTATTTACTGGCATTTCTGGTGATTTTGGGCGGTTTTTTCTTTAGTGTAGGTAACATTGCAGGTGCAGCTTTAGGTTTAAATGCACTTTTTGGCCTAGACACAAAGTGGGGCGGTATTTTAAGTGGTGCCTTAGCCATTTTGATTTTTGCTTCCAAAAAAGCAACGCTTGCTATGGATAAAAGCATGATCGTATTGGGATTGCTTAAAATCCTGCTGATTATTATCGTTGCTGTGATTGTGATGCCTCCAGTTGGGCAAGCTGTACATCAAACTTTTGCTCCAGATCACATCGACTTTGCCATTATTACCACCATTGTAGGCGGTACGGTTGGTGGCTATATCTGCTATGCAGGTGCACACCGGTTACTCGATAAAGGCGCGGTTGGCCCTGAAAATATTGATGAAGTTGCCAAAGCTGCGACCAAGGGCATTATTGTCGTCGGTATCATGCGCTATGTACTGTTTTTGGCATTCTTAGGTGTGGTGGTGAATGGTGCAACCATTGATTTAGCCAGCCATGATGCTAATCCGGCAGCCCAAGCATTCCAATATGCAGCGGGTACATTTGGTTTTAAATTATTCGGCTTAATTTTCTGGGCAGCAGGTATTAGTAGCACCATTGGCGCAGCATATACGTCAGTTTCATTCTTTACAGCATTTAAAAAGAATTTAACCCCAAAGCAAACCAACTATACGACCATTACCTTTATCGCATTGGCTCTATTGCTCTATGTGTTATTGGGTGCGACTCCAGCAGGTCTACTCATTTTTGTCGGTGGTTTTAACGGCTTGGTGTTACCAATTGGCCTTACAATTTTTGTGTATGTTGCTGCGTGTCGTAAAGATTTAATGGGTAATTATAACTATCCAAAATGGTTACTTATTTTGGGTGGATTAACATGTCTTTTAACGTGGTGGATGGGCTATATGTCGTTTACGACAGTGTTTAACTATTTGACTAAGCTTTAAGCCAGACTGCGTGAAGTAATAAAGGAATAATGCCATGTTTGTAGATTTAAATAGTGATTTGGGTGAAAGTTTTGGCTCATGGAAAATGGGTAATGATGATCAGATTTTACCTGTCGTGACCAGTGCCAATATTGCTTGTGGCTTCCATGCTGGCGACCCGCTCGGTATTTTAAAAACAGTTCGTAAAGCAGTTGAGCTTGGTGTGACCATTGGTGCTCATGTGTCTTATCCAGACCTTGTAGGCTTTGGCCGCCGTAATATGGATTTGTCACGTGATGAACTGATTGCCGATGTGCTTTATCAAATTTCTGCACTTGATGGTTTGGCAAAAGTAGCAGGATCAAAAGTGCAATACGTTAAACCGCATGGTGCACTCTACAACACCATTGCACATGACCAAGCTCAGGCAGCCGCAGTAATTGATGCCATTAAAATGTATAACCCTGAACTGGTTTTAGTCGCTTTAGCAGGGTCGAACTTGGTAGAGCAGGCGCGTGCAGCTGGCTTAAAAGTCGTGTCTGAAGCATTTGCAGATCGTGCTTATAACAGCGATGGCTCACTGGTGTCTCGCCGTCTAGAAGGTGCGGTTTTACATGACTCGGCATTTGTTGCGAGCCGTGTGGTATCTATGCTTAAAAATGGTGGGGTCGAGTCAATTGATGGTGTATTTACCCCAATTCAAGCCGACACCATTTGCCTACATGGCGATACCGACGGCGCATTAGAAATGTCGGCAGCCATTAAAGCCGAGCTTGTAAAAAACAATATTGAAATTCGCCCATTTGTAAATAAAGCATAAGGATGAGCACCATGTATAAGGATATTAAAGTCGACCCAGCTCAGCTTGAAGCCGCGTTAAATGCGCGTTTAAAAATCCGTGCAGGTTTTGATAAACCAACGGCAGGCATGGCTGCGGGCATGACGCAGGTCAACATGATTTCGGTGCCAAAAGAGTGGGCATACGACTTTTTACTATACGCACATCGTAACCCACAAAGCTGCCCAGTACTTGATGTGCTTGAAGAAGGCATCTATGCAACCAAGCTTGCGGCAGACTCAGACATTCGAACCGACTTCCCGCGCTATCGCATTTGGAAAGATGGTGAAATGGTCGATGAAGTAACCGATGCAAGCGAGATTTATAATGCTCATCCTGATTTGGTGACTTTCTTAATTGGTTGCAGTTTCTCGTTTGAAACCGCTTTGCAAGAAGCAGGAATAGAAGTACGTCATATTCATGACAACACCAATGTACCGATGTATTTAAGCAACATTCAGTGTGAACCGGCAGGGCGTATTTCAGGAAATATGGTGGTTTCCATGCGACCAATTCCATCTCATCAAATTAGTGAAGCGGTAAAAATTACCTCACGTATGCCAAGCGTACATGGGGCACCTGTACATATTGGGCACCCTGAAAGCTTAGGAATTTTAGATGTAAACAAGCCAGATTTTGGCGATGCTTCTCGTATTGAAGCAGGTGAAATTCCTGTGTTTTGGGCATGTGGGGTAACACCGCAAGCGGCAGTCATGAACTCAAAAATTCCTTTTGCGATTAGTCATGCACCGGGTCATATGTTTATTACCGATATTCCTGACCGCGCGTGGATAGGCTAATTGGACTAAAGAAGAATTAAAAGGATAAGCAAATGCGTTTTTTATCGGTAAATGCCGATTGTTTTCTGATTGAGCTTGCGAGCTTAGAGGAAACTTTGGCGTTGTACAATAAATTGCAAAATACGCAATTGAATGGAATTAAAGACTTAGTCCCCGCTGCAAAAACAATTTTGGTTTTTTTCAACGAAATCGAAACTAACTTTAAAACTCTGGTTGCTTCAATTCAAAGCCTCAAAATTGATTCTGGGTTTGAGCGTAGCAGCCAAGAAGTGATTGTACCGATTCGTTACAACGGTGAAGACCTTGCACAGGTTGCAGGGTTACAAGGTTTGTCTGTAGCCGATGTGATTAGAAAGCATCACCAAAGCGTGTGGAATGTGGCTTTTATTGGTTTTGCGCCGGGCTTTGCTTATATGAGCAGTCCCGATAAACCTTTTACCGATATTCCACGTTTAACGGTTCCGCGTAAAAAAATACCGTCAGGCTCTTTGGGCTTGGCTGGAAAATACTCTGGTATTTACCCAAAAGACAGTCCGGGCGGCTGGCAGCTGATTGGTACCACATCGGAAAAAATGTGGGATTTAGAGCGTAAAAATCCAGCACTACTTTTACCGGGCATGACAGTACATTTTGAGGATGTCACGCATCGCCCAACGACTGTGAATGTACCACAGCAAATTACGCGTAGGGTTGAACCGAAACAATCGGTGCCACTGTTTACGATTACTGCGCCAAGTTTACAGATGCTCATTCAAGACGAAGGGCGCTTAAACCAAACCAATATTGGTGTTGGTGTGGCTGGTGCAATGGACTTGTCGGCCATGCATAGTGCCAACCGTATTGTGGGTAATCCAACCGATACGCCTGTTATTGAAGTTTTAAATGGTGGCTTAAAAGCCAAAATGCAGCATGCAGGCGTTATTGCGGTTGCAGGTGCCATTTCAAACATTCGTGTGAAATTTGCAGACGGACAAACCGCAGATTTTGCAAGCTATCAACCGATTGATCTGGATGAAGGTGATGAGTTTCAGATTCAGCCACCAACAGCAGGCTTAAGAAACTATTTGGCAGTTCGCGGTGGTATAGACGTTGAACCAGTACTGAATAGCGCTTCGTTTGACAGCTTGGCAGTGTTAGGACCAGAGCCTTTAAAACTTGGAGATACCATTTACCAAGGACAGATAAAGGCAGCCAACATTAGCGTAAATGAACTGGGCAAAAGCAATTTGCCTCAAGCAGGTGAAGTGGTTGAGTTAGATATTGTGATGGGACCACGCACAGACTGGTTCGAACAAGACAGTATTGAACTACTCTGTCAGCAAGAATGGCTTGTGACCAATGAAAGCAACCGAGTCGGGCTAAGACTTTCAGGTGAGCAGGCTTTAACCCGCAAAATTATCTACGAGCTGGAAAGTGAAGGCACATGTATTGGCGCTTTACAAATTCCACCAAGCGGCCAACCCGTTTTATTTATGAATGATCACCCTTTAACAGGCGGATATCCGGTTATTGGCTCTGTTGCTAAACACCATTGGGACTTGGTGGCACAGATTCCGGCAGGTTGCCGCATCAAATTTAAAAAAATTGCCGAATTTACAGATTTTGAGAATGAATGATGAATACAGAAAAATTATTGATTGCTAACCGTGGTGAAATTGCCGTTCGTATTATCCATGCCTGCCGTGACATGGGCATTTCATCGGTTGCGTTATATGCAGATGATGATATTGGCAGCATGCATGTCGAACTGGCAGATGAAGCATGGGGCTTGGCTGGTGCTACCGCCAGTGAAACCTATTTAAATATTCCTGCGATTATTGAAATTGCAAAAAAATCGAAAGCGACCATGGTGCATCCGGGTTATGGCTTTTTATCTGAACGTGCCGAGTTTGCCCAAGCTGTGATTGATGCAGGTTTAAAATGGGTCGGGCCATCACCAAGTGCCATTGAAAAATTAGGCGATAAAATCGAAGCACGTAAAATTGCTGCTTCGGTTGGTGCGCCGTTAGTTCAGGGTACGCAAGACCCACTCAACAATGCAGATGAAGCTTTAGAGTTTGCCAAACAGTTTGGTTTGCCGATCGCGATTAAAGCTGCATTTGGTGGCGGTGGTCGTGGCTTAAAAGTTGCGTGGAAACTCGAAGAGGTGAAAGAGCTTTATGAGTCGGCAGTACGCGAGGCAAAAGCTGCCTTTGGTCGTGGTGAATGTTTTGTCGAGCAATATCTCGATAAACCGCGCCATGTAGAAGCGCAGGTGATTGCCGACCAACATAGCAACATCGTGGTACTGGGTACACGTGATTGCTCGTTGCAACGCCGTAACCAAAAGTTAGTCGAGGAAGCACCCGCGCCATTTATTAGCGATGAGATTTACCAACAAATTTTAACCTCGGCAAAAAACATTTGTCAGGCTGCAAACTATGTAGGTGCAGGTACAGTCGAATACTTACTAAGTCGTGATGGCAAGCTTTCATTTTTAGAAGTAAACACGCGTTTGCAAGTTGAGCATCCCGTTACCGAAGAAACCTCAAAAGTCGATTTGGTGGTTGAGCAAATTCGTGTTGCGCAAGGTGAAGTACTTTCTATTAAAGAAACACCAAAAGCGCAGGGACATGCGATTGAATTTCGTATAAATGCCGAAGACCCAGCACGTGGGTTTATTCCAGCCTTTGGTGTGTTGAGTTTATTCGAAGCGCCGTTTGGTCATGGGGTACGAGTCGATACAGGTGTTCACACTGGCTCTTTAGTATCTAGTCATTTTGACTCACTCATGGCAAAACTGATTGTGACTGGCCCAACTCGTGAGGTTGCAATTGCTCGTGCTAAACGTGCTTTAAAACAATTTAAAATTGAAGGTGTGGCATCGGTTTTAGATTTTCACCGTGCAGTACTTAATGAACCTGACTTTACCGATGAGTTTAATGTGCACACGCGTTGGATCGAAAATGACTTTAAACAAGAGTTAAAGCCGACGAAACGTGGTATTCCAAACCATCAACAACCGATGTTACTTAGTTGTATTGAAATTGATGGCAAGTTACACCGTTTAGGTTTACCTGCGGGGATGTTTGCACAAGGCCCAGCCACCGCAGTTCAAACACAAACAGCCGAGCCAGAAATAAGTGCCGAGCTTTTACTTGCCCCAATTAATGGTGTGATTAGCGCTTGGAAAGTTGAAAATGGTGAGCAAGTTACCGAAGGCCAAGTGGTTGCCATTATGGAAGCCATGAAAATGGAAGTGCAGGTACTAGCACACCGTAGTGGTGTTATTCAGATTGGCGCAGAGAAAGGCGCGACCTGCCATGCAGAAACGGTGATTGGTAGTATCAATTAAGTTTTGAATAAATAATTTGACCTGATTTTATTTTTAGTTTGATCGGGTCAAATCGAATGCTTATTAATTAACTTAATCATGCGTTTTTCAGGTTTTCATTAACTATTTACACCTTGAAAGCCTGTACAGGTTATGAGATATTTATCACAGATTAGTGGTATAAATATTGATCACTGTATTTAAAGCTCGCTTATGCGAGCTTTAATTTTTAGCCCAGTTTAAGCATTTCTCACTTAATGAGCTGGCGGCATAAAAATAATTTGAGAATTTGGCACTCACTCAAAGGCGAATTGAAGAACGCGAATGAAAATTCTACCTTCATCTGAATATGATCAAATTCTAAAATACAGTGTCTATTGGCTCGTTATCTCGATTGTGATTGGGGTCGTAGCGGGGTTGGCATCGACTTTAATTTTTGTGGCTTTTGATATTTCAAACAAAGTCCGAAGTCTGCATCACTGGCTCATTTATTTTTTGCCTTTTGTGGGTTTTGGTATTGGTTATCTCATTAAAAAATATGGTTCACCAATTGAACGGGGAACTCATTTACTTCTAGATGAAATTCACCAGCCGAAGTCGTTTATTCCAAAACGAATGAGTCCCATCATTTTTATTACCTCAATTTTAACGCAGTTGTTTGGTGGTTCGGCAGGGCGTGAGGCGCCAGCAGTTCAGCTTTCGGGTGCCTTAATTGACCACCTAAGCCATATATTAAAAATCTCGGAAGATAACCGAAAAATTTGTTTAATCGCCAGTATTGGTGCAGGCTTTGCAGGGGTGTTTGGCTTGCCTTTGGCAGGTGCAATTTATGGTTTAGAAATTACCGCTTTAGGTAACTTAAGATACTCAGCCATTTTTCCATGTTTTGTGTCGGCACTTATTGCTTCGACCATCCCTGAGCTATTCGATATTGTTCACCCGCACATCTACTATGTGATTAGCGAGTTTCCAGCCATTCATTTTGGCACGCTCATGAGCTTGATTGCGGCAGGGCTAGTATTTGGTTTAGCTGCGCGTTTCTTTATTGCAGCCATTCACTTGGCAAGTGATCTCTTTTATAAATACATTCGCTATTTGCCATTAAGAACCATGGCCGGTGGTATTGTCATTATGCTACTTACGTTGTTCACTGCGCATCAGCAATACAACGGTTTGGGCACAGATAAAATCATTTCATCTTTTTATGTCCCGATTGAGTTTTACGACTTTTTTAACAAGACTGTTTTTACCGCCATTACTTTAGGGTCGGGTTTTAAAGGTGGTGAAATTACGCCGTTGTTCTATGTTGGTGCGACATTAGGGAATGCTTTAGGCGCGGTTTTAAACCTACCACTTTCATTGCTTGCAGGCTTAGGTCTAGTTAGTTTGTTTTCAGGGGCGAGTAAGGCACCTTTAACGTCTATTATTTTAGCTGTTGAGCTATTTGGAATGAATGTTGCCACTTACGCCATTATTACTTGTTTATTGGCAGCGTTATTTTCAGGGGATTGCGGGTTGTATCGCCGTAAAAAGTTGATGGATTAGTGAGTGATTTATAGTTGGAGCTTGATTGGGGTTGGCTCAATCAGCTTATTTTATTTGGTTCCTCTAATCGCTTTATTTATAATGGGAAAGCTCATTAATATTATATTAAATCACTAAAATATTAAAACTGTGTATGAGTACACTCCTCAATTAAATGGAATTATATGCACTTTATTTGTGTTTGAGAATTTATGCTAGAATCCCTTAGATATATTTATCGACAAATGCAATTTAATACTAATTATGCCTTTAATTTTAAAAAACAAGTTTCTTAAAATCGGTATCGTTTTCTTAGCAATCAACTTATTAGCTTGTAGTCATCAACCAAATTTTAAAGATATTTCTGGATTGGCAGAAAAAGGTGATGCAGGAGCTCAAGCAAAACTTGGTGAACTATATGTAGAGGGGAAAGTTGTTCCTCAAGATTATAAAAAGGCCTTTGAATGGTATAGCAAAGCTGCTAATCAAGGAAATGCAGAAGCGCAGAATAATTTGGGAGCGTTATATGCTCTTGGGCAAGGGGTAGAGCAGAATTATAAAAAAGCCTTTGAATGGTATAACAAAGCTGCCGAACAAGGGGAAGTGAAAGCACAGAATAATTTAGGCACATATTATGCAAATGGTGATGGTGGAGTTAAAAATTATAGAAAAGCATTTGAATGGTATAACAAAGCTGCTGCACAAGATAATGCTGAAGCTAAATACTATTTGGGTATACTTTATGAAGAAGGCTATGGGGTAGCCCAAGATTATAAGAAAGCTTCTGAGTGGTACAGTCAGGCTGCAGCACAAAATTATGCCGATGCGCAAAATAATCTTGCTGCACTTTATGCGCAAGGTAAGGGCGTAGAACTAAATAATAAAAAAGCTTTTGATTTATATAGCAAAGCAGCTGAACAAGGAAACGAAAAAGCACAATATAATTTAGGGGCTTATTATGCACTTGGGCAAGGTGTACACCAAGATTATAAGAAAGCATTCGAATGGTATAGTAAAGCTGCTCATCAGGAAAATGATCAAGCACAATTTACTGTGGGCATGATGTACTTTAAAGGTGAAGGTGTACAGCAAAACAATGAATTAGCCGAAAAGTGGCTAAGAAAAGCAGCTGAAAATGGCAATAAGGATGCCTTATCACTATTTGAAGAATAGCCATTTTTCTATGATATGGACTTGCTGTTTTGTGGCTTCAATTAGGTGAGGAGAATTCTCTAAAGTCCATGTTTCATCGCACCAGTCACAAGCATCGTAAAAAGATTCGAGCCAAGTAGGGTAATAAATTATGTTGTCTGGAAGATTTCTTGGAGCGCCCATAAAACCTGTTTCTAAATTATTGAAAATAGTACATAGTTGAACTGGGCTTAGATTGTTTTCTTGATAATTATTTAAAACATTTAAAAAAAATCGAGCTGCTAATATTTCTGCTTCAATACAATTATATGAAAAACTAGAATCTGTTAAATTTATGTGTCGAAGTAATAAAGAATTATAATCATTAAATGGCTGTAGTAGCTCGGTAAAAAAATCTATGTGAATATCTTCGTTTTCTTCAATATATTTATTAATCTTTTTCGTTTTTTCTTGAGTTGAATATTCTCCATAATAAAGCTCAATATATAAAGACTTTAATGTCATTAGATAACTCTAATCATTTTTATAATGAAAATATATCATACTAAAAGATATTAGAAATTTCATAATGAACTAAACCATAACTTAAATCTATTAAATAACTTTTATTCCCCAACCGCTCTACTTTAATACAAATGTCATTTCCTACGCTTGACGATAACAAAAGCGAATACTATCCTTTGCGTGCTGGCCACATTGCCAGTCGACTTTGACAGGTCGCGATCATCTAGAACATCAAAAAAGTAATTTTTTGGTGTTGAACTCGTTCGTCCCCCTTCGTAGCGGTAGGACGGAGGAGGGACGCCTTCGGGCGTGCCAGTTCCTAGATGACTGGTCTGTCAACCCGCCTTCGTTCTACCACCATAATCATTTGACAGTGATTGGGTAGAACTTCTATTTCATCTAGGAGTCTGCTATGCGTACTATTTCTTCTCAATTTTTGGCCTTTGCCAAACTCTCTCTATTTATACCGTTTAAACAGTCTATAAATCGGTTTAATCGACTCTAGGTTTTTACGACCTTAAATCGTTACGACTAAAAAATCATAGCAACAATAAACCCGAGATAGGCGCGCACACCTTTATTGTGCCGCTTTTGCATGCCTGTTTTTAGCGCTCAATTTAAGAGTGACGGCATGCCTATCTCTTTTAGATACAACAAAAAATTATTTTAAACGGTACAAATATGCCACCTTTAGTACTTTCTACACGTGCTTTCAAAGTTGTGAATCAGGCGATTCATCTATTTCACCATCACGGGTTCCATTTAGTGGGTGTTGATAGAATTATCAATGAGTCTGAAATTACAAAAATGACGTTTTATCATTATTTTCAGTCCAAAGCGCGGTTTATCGAAATCTGCCTACTCGTGCAAAAAGAACGATTACAAGACAAAGTTGTTGCCGTGGTGGAATATGACCAAGACTCAAGCATGACGGAAAAACTCAAAACGCTGTATGACTTACATACTGATTTAGAAGGGCTGTATTACCTGTTATTTAAAGCCATTTTTGAAACTAAAAATACTTATCCCAACGCTTATCAAATTGCCATTAAATATAGAACTTGGCTCACTAATGAAATCTATAGTCAGCTTAGATTACTAAAAGCGGATGCCTCATTTGATGATGCCAAACTACTTCTACACATAATTGAAGGCACTATTATCCAAAGGCTCAGCAACAACCATATAGATGAAAGAGGCAAACAGTTAGACTATTTTATAGCGATGCTTTCTTAGAAATCTTCAAAAAATAAAAGCCCGTAATAGGGCTTTTACGACATAGGGCGGGTTAAAACTTAAGTTTTTTAAGACCACGGCTCACGCCATTTTCTAAAGCTGCTTTAATAATCGGGCCAAGAAAAGGAACGCGGCCTTTAAAGCTAATGGTGTAATTTAAACGAGTTCGGTTATTTCCCAAGTCAGTAAATTGCATCACACCGCGATGCGCCTTAATTGGACTAATGCCGCTTGTGATTGCGTACTCAATCAGTTCATTTTCTTTATAGACTAAATTTGTTTCAACAAATGAGGGTGTAAACGGAATAGACATCTTGCGGGCAGAGCCAACACCGTTACGTGCATCCTTGCCATTACTAATACGAGTAACTTTAGCAGGGGCAAAAAGTTTACTTAGGTTTTCATGTTCACTTAAGGTCGCAAAGACCTTATCTACGGGTGCATCAAATTCTTGTACGATGTTGATTTTTTGAGTTTTTAACATCTTGTTCCCTCTAAAGTAAATTTGACATGAGTAATTGTCAGAATTTGGATATTAGCACGCTTTTGACTAAGGTGGAATTTTAGTTCATCGGCGTGATTTCATCTCTATATTGCATGTTTCATAGGCAAATCGAAGGCTTCATTTATTTGCATTTGAGTAATATGCCTTACGTGAAAAATAACAATCGTTGCAAACGGTAAAGAAAGCCTCCTCATAATCAAATAACATGAAAGGAAATAGAGGAATAACAATATGCGCGCTCTTACTTACCACGGTGCCGAAGATGTTCGAGTTGAAACGGTTGCAGACCCAATTATTCAAGAACCAGATGACATTATTTTACGTGTGACTGCCACAGCGATATGCGGCTCTGACTTACATTTATATCGGGGCAAAATCCCAAAGACTGAACATGGCGATATTTTTGGACATGAGTTTATGGGCGTAGTTGAAGAAGTTGGCCCAGCCGTCACCTCAGTGAAAAAAGGCGACCGTGTCATTGTCCCTTTTGTAATTGCTTGCGGCGAATGTTTCTTTTGCCAACTTAACCTGACGGCTGCCTGTGAAACCACCAATACAGGGCGCGGCGCGATTATAAATAAAAAGCAAATTCCACCGGGTGCAGCTTTATTTGGCTATAGCCATTTATATGGCGGTATACCGGGTGGACAAGCAGAATATGTGCGTGTGCCAAAAGCCAATAAAGGGCCTTTTAAAGTACCCACCTCATTGTCAGATGAAAAAGTACTTTTCTTGACTGATATTTTACCGACTGCTTGGCAAGCCGTGACCAACGCCCAAGTGACTCGTGGCTCAACCGTTGCAATTTATGGTGCAGGGCCAGTCGGACTATTAAGTGCCGCTTGTGCCAAGATGCTTGGTGCAGAAAAGATCTTTATGGTCGATCATAATGACTATCGATTGAAATATGCAGCGGCAACATACGGCGCTATTCCTGTTAATTTTGATGAAGTCGATGCAGCCGAATTTATTATTCAACATACCGACAATTACCGTGGTGTCGATGCTGTGATTGATGCAATTGGTTTTGAAGCAAAAGGCAGTGTCATTGAAACAGTGCTCACCAATTTAAAACTTGAAGGTTCAAGTGGTGCAGCGCTCCGTCAATGTATTGCTGCGGTTCGCCGCGGTGGTGTGGTGAGTGTACCGGGGGTATATGCTGGTCCAATCCATGGCTTTTTATTCGGCGATGCTTTTGATAAAGGCTTAACTTTTAAAATGGGGCAAACCCATGTGCATCAATATTTACCGCAACTCTTAGAATTTATTGAGCGTGGCGATTTGTCGCCAGAAACCATTATTACCCACCGAATGAAATTAGAAGATGCAGCAGCGGGATACCGTATTTTTAATGAAAGAGAGGAGGAATGCCGTAAGGTAATTCTGATTCCTTAAAACGTTTAGTCGTATCATTCACTGTTAAGCCTCTTAGAAAAGGGGCTTTTTTATTTTGAAATGCACGGTTTTTAGTGCAGCTTTTTATTGTTGAAATTAAATCGCACCTAAACAGCTCAAGTTTAGTATTACTTTTAACCAAAAGCGTATACGCCGCTTGAACTCAAAAGAGAGCATCGATATTGATGCTCTCTTTAAACCTTATGCTTCGGTCAAATGCTTTAATACTTTATGACCGTGTTCAACCGCTTTTAACTCAATTTTAGACTCTGAATTGCCCGATAAAGGAGAAACGTCATAAAGCAAATAAGTGCCGCTTAGCTGCATTTGCGTGTACTGAATTGAATGTTGAACCGCTTTTAAAAAGCTATCAATTAAGTTTTCTTGGTCGTTCACCATGTTGGCTTCTGTTTGCCCGACCGTCATACTAATAATGACTTTTTTGTCTTTTAATTTGTCGCCTTGAGAGCCATAAGCAAACTGATAAGTAAAAACATCATCAAACCATAACTTTAAAATCGCCGGCATATTAAACCAGAACATTGGATATTGCAGAATGATTGTGTCATGGCGTAACAACGCTTCTTGTTCAGCACTCACGTCAATTTTATAGTCCGGATAAAGCTGGAAAATATCTCGCACTTCAAGGTCCGGATAGGTTTTTACAAGTTCATTCACAATTGTTTTATTTGCAATTGATTGAGTGTAGTAGGGATGGGCCAAAATAAGTAAAGCCATAATAATGCCTTGTAGCTATAAAAATCATAGTCACTATAATTTTTATAGTATGGGTGTACAATAACTATCAAAGTTGATAGGTGGCGTTAAAAATGGCAAATACTGAAA
>Ga0157367_1000935_pt1 | contig 13251 bp, 16 predicted proteins | sample AttbisABBM2_FD_113142 | JGI IMG/M metagenome (GOLD analysis project Ga0157367, IMG submission 113142) | Fungus gardens microbial communities from leaf cutter ant in Botucatu, State of São Paulo, Brazil - Atta bisphaerica ABBM2 | ecosystem: Host-associated > Fungi > Mycelium > Unclassified ...
TCATGTTATACTCATGGTCGTTTAGGGTAGGGTGCACAGTAGCTAGCACGGACCATGGGTATTAGTATATAAGGTAGACTACTCTGTACTAGGAACTCTATCGAGTTCTCTTGTGTTACTCAATACAAGAGTTGCTTCTGGACTTAACCCTTTGAGTCTTGAATCATAACAGTAGTGTTCTTATCCAGAATGATATAACTAGTAGAAAGGAATTATAAGATATATGACAAAGGACTATTAGCTATTATGGAAGCTCTAACTAAGTAGAGACAATACTTATTGGATGCTATAAAAAAGTTCAAAGTCTGGACAGACCACAAAAATCTCAAGTATTTCAGGAAACCTCAAAAGTTGAATGAATTACAAGCTAGATGGTATCTGAAGTTACAAGACTATGACTTTACACTATGACATATACCAAGGAAAACAAATATGAAGGCAGATATTCTATTAAGAAAGGATCAAGTAAATACACAAGATAACAACAAAAATGTACAGCTGCTTAGAGAGAAACTATGGAATAGAAGAACTACAGCAGAAATTACAATGTTAAAAAGGAACAGCATAATGGAAAAAATGGATTCATTGAAGGAAATTCAATGAAACAGAACAAAAAAGCAAGAAGTGATACAAGAGCTAAAGAAAGAAGATGGACAAGCTTGGGAAGACAATGTAATAGTCTATGTAAATGGACAAATCTACATTCCTAATAATAGGAAAATTCAGGAACAAATGCTATATGAAAACCACAATCCTGTAGATATCAGACATCCAGAACAAACAAGAATGTTGGAACTAGTCAAATAGAACTACTGGTGGCCATGAATCAAATAAGATGTAAAGAAATATATTCAAGAATGCTTTAAATGCCAACAGAACAAAGTACAACATCAAAAGAAAGTGGGAGAATTACATCTATTGGAAATATCACAAGGATCTTGGCAGGAAATCAGTATAGATATCATTGGTCCACTATCAAAGTTGAACAGAAAAGATGCTATTATAGTTATCATGGACAGATTCACCAAGATAATTAGGCTAAAAGTAATAACAACAAACATTTTCTCAGAAGAAATTGCAAAAATCTATTAGAATAAAATATGGAAAATACATGGAGTATTGAGGAAGATTCTAAGTGACAAAGAACCACAATTTGCATCAAGATTCATGGAGAAACTCACAAAAGCACTGAGGATTACAAGACAATTATCAATAGCATACTATCCTCAGACAGATAGATAGAATGGCTAGCAGCTATAGAGTTTCGATATAGCAACAAGAAACATGCTGCAACAGGACAAACACTATTTGTGCTTAACTTTGGAAGGCACCTATTGTTATGAACTAAAACCTTTAGAGTAAGGTAATAGAACAACTCTCGTATTGAGTAATACAAGAGAACTCGATAGAAAACTCTTACAAACTAGTCTACCTTACATAGTCCTACAGATGGTTCATGTTAGATGCTGTGCACCCTACCCTAAACATCCATGTGTAGTTCATGAGGTCAAAATGTGGTGTCCATGTTATATGACATCATCTGTTCTCAAATCTTCTACTAAATTCTCCCGAATCTTGTGATCTGTCTTGTGACTACGCCATCAGGTTGTGACTGATGTGACAGTGTGACAGATTAACCCTAACCCTAGTTGTTCTAAAAATAGAAAAATAGAAAAATAAAACAGAATGAAAATAAAAATGAAAAATAAAATAGAGAAAAACTAAGTTCACCATTTGTGAACTTGACACCTATGGAAAGGATACCTTATAGTATAGATAGAGTTTCTGAAACTAGAAGAATTCCTCATGGAATTGCAAAGAAGTTGGGAAAAAACTACAAAGGCAATAGAAATAGTGCAAGGAGCCATGAAGAAATAATTTAATAAGAAGCAAATGAACCCTCAAAGGTTAAAGGTTGGGAACAGCAAAAATATCCACTCAAATAGACCCTTGAAGAAGCTAGACCAAAAAAGATATAGACTCTTTAGAATCTTGAAAGATATTGATCAAGAGATATTTCAGCTCAAACTTCCAAAAGGATAGATGATACACAATGTTTTTAATGAAGACCTGCTGACAAGATGTAGAGAACCACAGTTCAAAGGACAACACATGAAACCAGCACCTCTACCTACTACTATTAATGAAGAAGAAGAATACAAAGTTGAAGAAGTTCAGAAGTATAGAAAATGAAAAAGGAAAATGCAATACCTGGTATATTGGAAAGGTTATAGAGACAAGCATGACTAATGGATTACAAAAATGGGGTTATCTCATGCAAAAAAGGTGATTAAAGACTATTGAACAAAGATTTTGAGTCAAAACCTATAAAGAGGGGAGGTAAAACTCTATTTTGACAGTTCATGACATCACTCAATATCTCAAATGTCTTCTCAATTCACTAACAACTACATGACTGTACCAATATCTCCCAATCCATATGTTACTAGAAAACTTAACAACATGGATGAAGCCAAATTATTCAAGAAAGAATATGATGATTGGACTAAATTATACCACAAGACATTGAAAGAACTGGAAGCAATAATAGATGTTCAGAGATAAGCATGGGACATAATGAAGATGGCAGAAGAAACAAACACAACAAACACAGAAATAGAGGAGACAATTCTGAAAGCAAGCATCAACAATCAAACAATGAATATAACAAACATACTTGGAATATCAGAGGATCTACAATATCTGATTCAAAACAACATGAAAGATCAAGCATATCAAGTCCAGAGAATGTTAGCTGACAAATTAGATAAATACAAGAGATGAGAAAATCAATATGTGGACAATAATATTCAAGAAATATAGGAGTTGTACAAAGACAAAAAATAGAAGAAGTTGAAAGGGGGAAGAGTAGAAAATAAAGAAGTAATTTTAATCAAGCCATACAAGGAATCAACAACCACATCCAAAATGACCACATCAAGTTTCATACATGAAGAAATCAAGAATTTGAAACAGTATATGAAGTTTGTTCATTCTCCAACACAAATGAGGCTATTTAGACCACCTTCTCATTATCAATCACTTTGATCCAGAGGAGAACAAGATCTAGAATTCTGGAAGGAAGTAGCAGTGGTATTTGTGAATGAAAAACATAATACAGAAACCTCATGAAATGGATATTCAATATTCATGTATCAAGGAAGTCCTCTACACAAGCCATACTTCATTACTATCAACAATTGGATACAAGTAATCATCAACCCTAACAAGAAGATCATGGCGACTCATGTTGTTGGAGAACTCAAAGTACTAAGCTAATTCATGAGAATATAAAAGCTGAAAAGAGGGTATTGTTATGATTGATATCTCATGTCTTCAGCATAGACTAGGGTACAAGACAATGATGATCAGTTATACCAAAGTAGTATCAGTCAGCACCTCATGTAGTAGGTGCTACATCCTTGCTCTTCTCTTATGTTTTATGACTCATCAGCCTCATGTATTGTAAACATTCTCCTCCTTGTATTTTCATATATATATAGTGTAAATGTACTTATTTATCTTTATGCTTTACCAATTGTATTATCCCTACCTCCTATCTCAAGTTTTTGTCTGAGTTGCAACCTGAGCTTAGTCTAAGGTCATAACAAGTTCCAGATAATGAACACAAGTTTTGAATGGAGGTTAATATCTCAGGATATGCCATTGGTAAAGTATTGTCTCAACAACAAACCAATAGCTTCTGGCAGCTGATTGTATTTATATTCCAAGCCCTAAATAAGACTGAAAGAAACTATAAAATCTATGATCAAGAACTATTAGTAATTATGATAGGCCTCAAGCTATAGCAACACTATTTGATAAATTTCAAATTTAAAATTTGAACAGACTACAAAAATCTTAAATATTTCAAGAAACCTCAGAAGTTAAATCAATGACAGGCATAATGGCTCTTAGAAATCCAAGATTATGACTTCAAGCTAATCTACAAGCTAGAATCTACTATAAAAAAGGCAGATACTCTATCAAAATAACCAGACTATGTTTAAGGGAAGATGTTACAATCGATGCCTCGAGGATGTAGTATAGAGATGGGTCAAGGGCATGACGACATGATCGGCTGCACTGTAGTAGTCTCAGTCAGTACCTTATGTAGTAGGTACTATGACCTTATTTCATTCTCACTATTTCCTCATGTTCTCTAACTCATTTACTTTATGGACTTCTCATTGTTACAATGTGTAGTCTCATATATATAGTGTAGATACAGTCCTATATCTTTATGCTTTACCACTTAAATCCTATCCCTTAATCTCTTCTCAAGTCTTTGCCTAAGTACAACCTGAGCTCTAGCTTAAGGTCGTAACATTTGGTAAAGCATCGATGAGCTCACCTTGCAAGAGAGGTACATACAGACAATACTAGACAGAGTTACCTGTCAAGAACAAAATACGTGTAGTGTAAACTACAAAGAAGAACCAAGACAAGTTCCAGAAGGACAAACAATATTAAGATATTGTTAGAATGACTAGGATCTTTATAGATCACAGAAGAAGCCTTAAGTGAAGACAAATGAATAGACATGGAAATGTTATTGGCACTAACACCAGCAACTACAGGAGTTAGCGAGAATGTATATACAGGAATGCCAAAGAATATGGTACCAGACCCAGGGTAGTTTGATGGTAACCAAATGAAATTCAAAGACTGGTAGAGAGGGATAAGATTGTTCCTCAAAAACAACAGGATTACAGCAATCCTAGCTTGTCTCAGAGGAGGTGTAGCAGGTATTTATGCACAGAGAAAGCTTGATGAGCTAGACAAAGAAACTGGAATCCAGGATTGAGAAGACTTTGTTTAAGAAATCAAAACCACATTCAGTGACAAGATGAAGACAGCAGATGCCAAATGGAAAATAAAGACCTTCAAACAAAAAAAGAAGAACACAGTGGACTTCATGAATGAGTTCGACGCATTAGCCATGAAGGCTGACACTGATGAGTGTTATGAAACACTTTGGACACTAACATTTTTTTTTATCTATTTTTCTTGATTTTATATTTTTTTTCTTTTGAATTCCTTTTTCTTTTTCTTTTAGTGACAATAAAGAGGAACATGACATTGCAGTCACATGACATGTCACATGATGTGATGTCATAGGCCTAGAACATAGTAGAAGGATCTAGAAGATGATGTCAGGACACATGTATACAACATGGTAGCCTTAAGTAGGAAATGAGGCAGATATGAGGATGTAGTATAGACCATGTGTATTCTGTACATATAGGACTCTAATTTAGCAGAGACTCCTTGTCGAGTTCTCTTGTGAACTTCCCACTCTATATCCTATTGAGAGATTTACTCATTCATATTATCATTTATCATTGCGATAAGTGGTTGTTACAACAATGAGCTGCATGCCATCTTTTTATTAAAAAAGAACATATGACAAGATATTATTAAAACAATACTGGGGTACCTGCTGATAGCAATGCCAGAGTCACTCAAGGAGTGGAAGGTAGCAATAACATCAGTCAGACAAGGATATAAGTCCACAGAAGGACACCATGATTACAAAACTAGTACTGGAACAACATACAGAGGGTGAGGTCAACCCATGGACATTAGAAAGTCCAATGACAACTTCAAAGACGGAAAGCCTAAGTACTTCAACTGTAACAAGTATGGACATATGGCCAAGGAATACAGATTGAAGAAAAAAGAATATGAAACTAGAAAGTGTTTCAAATGCGAAAAAGAAGGGCATATTGCAAAAGACTGCAAAGGGAAGCAGGTAATAAAGAAACAAAAGATTCAGGAGGACTTAGACAATGAAGAAGACAAGAAAGAAGAGTAGGATTTTGGCAAAGATCTCGAGTAGACATGGTACAAGAGATCTCCCATGTAAATTCCCAAAATGAATACATTATTCTGAATCACAGAAGTAGCAAGGGGAAATGGGAATTAAACGTGTAAGCAGACATGAAAACAAAGAACGGAAAGAAGCTGAAGGTCAAGGCTCTGGTAGATTCTAGATGTACACACACAGGAATTGACGAACAACTGGTCAAGGACAAAAGAATTCAAACAAAGCTGATAAACTTCTCATTTGAAGTTTTTAACGCAGATGGAACAAAGAATAGAGAGGTGACTAGAGTAATGCCTCCAGAAATTGAAATCAATGGACACAAGGAAATACTAGAAGCAGCAGTAATAGACTTGGATGGAACAGATATGTTCCTAGGGCATGACTGACTGGTAAAACACAATTCAGAAGTTAATTGGAAAAATGGCACTATCAAGTTTACAAGATATCCTGGAAGTTGTATAATGAAACACAAGGATATAGAATTCAAAACTAGACAAACCAAGGCAATAGAAACAATAGAAACCAAGAAACAGGACAAATCCAAAAGACCTACCAGATTACATTCGACCTTTCACACATCTATTCAACAAAAAGAAATTCGAAAAGCTACTGGAAAGATGTAAATGGGACCATGAAATAAATCTGACAGAAGAGGCACCAAAGGAGTTAAATGCCAAAGCCTATGCAATGACATTGAAAGAAGAGAAGGCTTTAAACCAATGGTTGGATGAACAACTCAAAGCAGGATTAATTGTAGAATCAAAGTCAAGATATATGGTACTCTGCTTTTATATTCCAAAGAAAGACGGTTCATTACAGCTGGTTCAAGACTATAGGAAACTCAATCAGGTTACAATAAAGGATAAGATGCCATTGCCTCTGATCAGAGAGGTAATCGACAAACTCAAGGAGGTAAGATACTTCAACAAATTGGATCTAATCTGGGGATATAACAATGTATGAATCAAGGAAGGGGACAAATGGAAAGCTGTGTTTTTAACCAACAAGGGACTATTCAAACCTCAAGTTATGTATTTCAGATTATGTAACTTGCTAGAAACATTCCAAAGAATAATGAACAGTATTTTTTGGGAATTACTTTACAAAGGTATATTGGCAAATTATATGGATGATTTCATAATACTAGCAAAGATAATGAAAGAACTGGAAGAAAGGACGATCAGGTTCCTGAAGATAGCGGAAAAACACAATCTGTGTTTCAAATGATCAAAATGCGACTTCAATATGAAGAAAATCCCTATTCTAGGGATAATAGTGGGAAAGGGATAAGTCAAGATGAAACAAGAGAAGATAAAGGCAGTGAAAGAATGGAAAACATCAACAAGAGTCAAAGATGTTGAGAGTTTCCTTGGATTTGCCAATTTTTACTGATGATTCATCCACAACTTCAGTCACACAGCAAAGCCATTGAACAAGTTAAAGGGCAAGAAGGAATGGAAATGGGAAGAGGAACATCAAAAGGCATTTGAAGAACTCAAGGAAAAGATAATGAGTCAACTAGTCCTCTCTTTACTAAGAAAAGAGAAAAAATTCAGAATGGAAATGGATGCATCAGGACATGCTATAGGAGGAGTATTATCCCAAGAACAAGATGGGAAATGGAAACCAATAGCATTTTTATCAAGGACAATGCAACCAGCAGAAAGAAACTATGAGGTCTATGACAAGGAGCTACTGGTAATAGTAGAGGCTCTATCCAAGTGGAGATAATACCTATTAGACGCAATGAAACCTTTCAAAATCTGGACAGACTACAGAAACTTGAAATACTTCCAAGAACCTCACAAGTTAAATAGACGACAAGCTTGGTGGTATTTAAAGTTACAAGACTATGACTTTATACTGATACATATACTAGGAAAGACAAATATGAAGGCAGATATTCTTTCAAGGAAAGAACAAGTGAACACCAAAGAGGACAACAAGGATATTCAACTCCTAAAGGAAGAATTATGGCAATGAAGGATAATAGCAGAGATCACAATGATAAAAAGAAACATAATGGTAAAAGAAGATAATATACTCAAGGAGATTAGGAGAAACACCATAAGAGAGAAAGAAGTAATTCAAGCATTGAAGAAAGAAGATGGTCTAACCTGGGAAGAAGATGGAGTGGTTTACGTGGAAGGAAGGATATACATTCCAAATAACAAGAAAATATGAGAAGAAATTCTAAAGGAAAACTATAACTCAGTAGATGTAGGACATCCAGGACAACACAGGATGCTGGAACTTCTCAAAAGGACTTACTAGTGGCCAGGACTAAAAAAGAATATCAAGAGATACATACAGTAATGCTTCAAATGCCAACAGAATAAAGTTCAACACCAAAAGAAGGCAGGAGAACTACATCCATTGGAAATACCTCAGAGACCATGGCAAGAAATCAGCATAGATATTATTAGACCTTTACCAAAGTCGAACAGAATAGACACTATAGTGGTCATCATCAACCGGTTTATGAAAATAATTCATCTGAAGGAATAGTAAAGATTTATAGAGATAACATCTAGAAGTTATATAGGATACCTAGGAAGATTCTAAGTAATAGAGGACTACAATTCACATTAAAATTCATGGAAGAATTCACAAAAGCACTAGAGACAAAGAAACAACTATCAACGGTATACTATCCTCAAACAGATAGTCAAATAGAAAGGATCAACCAGGAAATAGGAACGTTTCTATGACACTATGTGAATTATCAACAAGACAACTGGATAGATTGGCTGGCTACTGCAGAATTCTAGTATAATGACAAAAGACATGCAACAATGGGAAGAACTCCATTTGAATTAAACTTTGGAAGACATCCTTGGAAAGGAGACCTTATGATTCAAACAGAGATTCCATGAATAGAGGAACTCCTTATTGGATTACAAAAGAGTTGGAAACAGGCAACTAAGGCCATGGAAGAAGCACAAAAAACAATGAAAAGACAATTTAACAAGAGAAGAAGAAATTCTCAAGGATTGAAGGTCGGCAACAATGTGTGGCTAGAAAACAAGAACATTCATTCTAATCAACCCTCAAAGAAGCTGGATAATAAAAGATATAGACCATTCAAAATCTTAAAGGACATTAGCTCAGAAGCATTTGAACTAGAACTTTCAGAAGGATGGATAATTCACAACATGTTCAATGAAGACCTGCTGACATGATGTGTAGAGCCAAAATTCAAAGAACAACACAAGGAACCAGCATCTCCACTGACAATTATTAACAAAGAAGAAGAATATGAAGTAGAAGAAATCAGGAAGTATAGGAAGCGTGGAAGAGTGACATAATACCTGGTACATTGGAAAGGTTATGGGGATGAACATGACCAATAGATAGCTGAAATGGGATTACCTCATGCAAGGGAGGCAACAGAACTACTAGACAAGGTGTTTGAATCAAAACCTATAAAGAGGGGGGGGTAAAATCCCATTTTGACAGCAAAGCAGTCACTCGAACTACTACAGCAAATCTACAATGAATATGTCTTCTCAATTTTCCAACAACAACAACTATGCAATAGCTCCTGCTTCTCCCAATCTTTACATCTCAAGAAAATTAAATAATATGGATCAAGCACAGGTAATGAAGAGAGAGAGAGAAGATTGGTCAAGATTATACCACAAGACTTTGAAGGGAATAGAGGCAATGATTGATGTCCAAAGGATGGTGAAAGATATGAAGAAAATGGCAGAAGAAATGAATACAACAATTACAGAGATGGAAGGGATAATTCTGATAGCTAGTATCAACAATCGGACAGTCAATGCTACAAACATCACACAGATATCTGAAGATCTTTGATATTTGGTTCAAAGTGACATGGATGAACAAGCATTCCAAATTTAAAGAATACTAGCCAACAAATTAGATCATTATAAAGGAAAAGGAAACAGATATGTAGAAGAAAATATTCAAGAAATCCAGGATTTATATATTGAAGAGGAACTACAAGACAAGGATAAAGAAAAGATGAAAGAAGAAGAAGTAATCTTAATCAAGCCATACAAAGTATCAGAGTCAATTTTGACAAAGAGTTCAAGCTTCATCAACAAGGAAATCAATAACCTCCTTAAATACATGAAATTTGTCAAATCCCCTACTCAAACAAGAATATTCTGACTACCTTCCTATTATCAATTACTTCACTCTAGAAGAGAATAAGACCCTGACTTCTGAAAAGAAGTAGCAACAGTGTTGGTAGATAATAAACATAATTCAGAAATGTCAAGAAACAGATATCCTATTAGGATGTTCCAAGTGTCAAGATCGTTAACAGTGGACTCTAGTTTATTTTCCCTTTTCACTTTATTTTACTTTACTTTACTTTACTTTTTTTCTTTTTCTATTTTTAGAACAACTTGGGTTAGGGTTTCAGTCACGATGTCACATCAGTCACAGATTGATGGCGTAGTCACAAGACTGATCACAAGACTTGGGAGAAGGAAGTAGAAGGTTCTAGAACAAAGTGATGTCATACAGCATGGACAACACATGCTGGCCTCATGTTATACTCATGGTTGTTTAGGGTAGAGTGCACAGTAGCTAGCACAGACCATGAGGAATAGTATATAAGGTAGACTACTTTATATTAGGAACTTTATTGAGTTCTCTTGTGTTACTCAATACAAGAGTTGTTTCTTGACTTAAACCCTTTGAGTCTTGAATCATAACACCAAGGGGGACTGCCACATGAACCATTCTTCATTGCAATTGACAATTAAGGACAAGTTATTATTGGTCCTAACAAAAAGATGGTTGCAACATATATAGTAGGAGAATTGGAGGTCTTGATTTGATTTCATAAGGACATGAAAGCTGAAAACAGGGTATTGTTATGATTGATACCTTGAGGATGCAGTATAGAGATGGGTCAAGGGTATGATGACATGATCAGCTGCACTGTAGTAGTCTCAGTCAGCACCTTATGTAGTAGGTGCTATGACCTCATTTCATTCTCACTATTTCCTCATGTTCTCTGACTCGTTTACTTCATGGACTTCTCATTGTTACAATGTGTAGTCTCATATATATAGTGTAGATACAGTCCTATATCTTTATGCTTTACCACTTAAATCCTATCCCTTAATCTCTTCTCAAGTCTTTGTCTAAGTACAACCTGAGCTCTAGCTTAAGGTCATAACAGAAGAAAGACAACAATGGGTAAATACTCCTCAAAATCAAAGCACTTGAGATTCTTAAGATTGAAAAAGGAGATAAATGTTAGAGAGAACTCAAAGATATAAAGGAAGAGATAGAGGAAGAGATAAAGGAATAGTGAAAAACAAGGAAGAAGGGTGGAGAAGGGAAGGGAAGATAATGTTTTGGAGAGAATAAGCATACATGCCAGATTCTGCTATCCTTCAAGAACAGATAATCTAATGCCATCATGATCATGAGCTAACAGATTATCCAGGGTATACCAAGATTCATGAACTTATCACAAGAAACTACTAGTGACTTCATATGCTCGCTGATATCAAAAAGTATATACTTGGATATGAACAATCCCAGATCACCAAAATAGACCAACAAAGAAAAGAAAACCCACTACACCCAAATGAGGTTCCCCAACACCCATAGGATATTATTAGCCTGGATCTTGTAGAGCCCTTACCAATTCAAAAGGATATGATGAAGTATTGGTAGAGGTGGACAGATTCTCAAAAAATAGCACACTATATTCCAATAACAATGAACATAACTTCAAAAGGAGTTGCCAAGAACCTATGGAAACTAGTATTCAAGGACACTGGACTCCCCCAAAAGGTTATAAGTGATAGAGGATGCCAGTTTGTCTCGAAGTTCATGAAGGAACTTTGCAACCAGTTGGGGATCGAACGAAACTCCTCGACAGCCTATCACCCCCAAACAGATGGTCAAACAGAGAGAGTTAATCAGGAAATGGAACAATACCTCCAATTATACATCAGCTATCGACAAGAAGACTGGGCCGAATGGCTCCCTATGACCGAGTTTGCTCATAATAACAGGCAACATTCAAACACAGGAAAGTCCCCATTCTTTGTATACCTAGGAAGGCACCCAAACATCCATGGAGAGGGAGAGAAATCAACAGGGAGAGTCCCAGAAGTAGACGAGTTCGTACAAAAGATAAGGAAAGCAGCAGGGGAAGTTGAAAGGGCCCTGAAGAAAACAAACGAAGTGATGAAGAAAAAGGCAGATAAAAAGCGGGGAGAGGCCATCGAGTACACAGAAGGAGATCTAGTGTGGGTAGAGGGCTCAAATATCAATTCCGATCGACCAGCCAAGAAACTAGCCTTTAAGAGGGCGGGCCCATTTCCTGTAATCAAGGTCAGATCTTCAGCGTACGAGCTTAAAATCCCCAAGATGTGGAAAAGCCTACACCCAGTCATCAACGAGTCAAAATTGAAGCCTTACCATTACCCAACCTTCGCGCAGCAACAGGAGTCCTCGCTAACAGTCATCTCCCCAAGTCGAAAGGGAGCCATACAAGAAGTTGAAAAAATCTTAAACTCCAGAAGACGGGGAGACAATCTACAGTACCTTGTCAATGGCAGGGCCAACCATTTGAAGAATCAACCCGGGAGGACAGACACGAGATCATCAAGGGGGCCTCACAGCTATGTCGAGATTTTCACAAGGACCACCCGGACGCACCCAGGGTCCCTACAATTCGCATACCCGGGAAATCATACAGCAAAGTCGCGGAGACGCGACCTTAGGAGGGAGGTTATGTTATGATTCCATGAGCAGGAGAGTGTACATCATCATGTCACGAGTCACGCGAGTAGCGATCGCGTGTACGACTCCTTAGTCTCAGTCTGGCTACTAATAAACCTCGCTTTTCCAATCACTGGTCCGCGGGAGCACTGGTCCGCGGGAGCACTGTTCCAGATATAGATATCTGTTCATGACTGATCCTTTGCTGACCAGCTAGAGTCCCCTTAAGCCTAGGGTCTGGCTATAAGTAGTTTGCAGCAATTGGTCACATTGACCACACACTAAGGATAAATATAGAGTAGAGAGGAATGGTGAAGTCCCTGAGCTGGGAGGTCACCAAAGGGGCTGTTAAGGTCTACTGTTGTGGCAACAACTCTCATGGGGATCACAAGGGGACTCGACAAGGAGTCACCAGTTGTCCACCACTATGCTATGCTTTTTCTTTCAACACCTATGCCATAATCTTGTGGCTAATTCATTTGTCCATGATGATTGATCAATACTTCAGAATAAGTGTCCTTTAGAACTTCCTCCATAGCAGTGAGATGAGATTTAGGTGTGTGACGCTATGTAAACAATTGATAATGACTTGACATCGGAATGCCCGCTGTGTCAGTAATCGCATCCCCTCACATCCAAGTCACATGGATGATAGACAATGAAAATGAAACGGAGTCCATATGTGGCTGAAGTGATAA
>Ga0157367_1000937_pt1 | contig 13226 bp, 14 predicted proteins | sample AttbisABBM2_FD_113142 | JGI IMG/M metagenome (GOLD analysis project Ga0157367, IMG submission 113142) | Fungus gardens microbial communities from leaf cutter ant in Botucatu, State of São Paulo, Brazil - Atta bisphaerica ABBM2 | ecosystem: Host-associated > Fungi > Mycelium > Unclassified ...
GAGCCCTGCGTTATTTTATGATTGCCTGGTGGTGGTATATTAGGGGGGCGGTGTGCACTGAGTGCGTCTCCTATGCCTCTAGCATATATCCTTGTGAGGCGCCGTGACTTAGTTAGCGTCATCCACGTGATTGACGTGATCTCAGGCGACGACGGTTTGCAAACCCCAAGATGTTGCTTGTGAGAAGAATACTCAATTACTTTCGAAATCCGGTGAGTATGTACTGCTGGATCGCTGAGATGTCTGACTATCCAGGAAAGACCCGTTATGTGGGTCAGGATCTTGAAGGTAAGTTGTGTCAATTTTCAGAGGTCAGAAACGGACCGAATTCAGCGTATCTTTAGGAAACCGTTTCTATGAATATCCTGGCCTCTCGATCAGTCTGTCTCTATACTATCCTTTCTTCATCCTGCATTGATAGATCCTTCAGATTGGCGGACGAAACGGACAGTGCAATATAGGGACCCTTCGGATGTTTGGAATTACATTGGCGGTGGAAAGCGACTGCCAGGTACGATTTCATGCCTATAGTGTCACAGGTAACTTTGCTATCACTATCACCTCTAGTCCAATGGAGCATGTGGCTATCACATACAAGAAAGGATCCACCTAGCCTCGAAGTACGAGTTTATTGGTCCTTCCCAACGGACTCCATCTGATGCGGCACAACTACTCAGGAGCTTCGACAGGATCTAGAGCGACAGCAACGAGTAATTGCAAATGCATTTCTGATCGAAAAGCGGGATTTGGAAGAACGATATGAACGACTCCGATTAGAGCAGAGCTTCAGGGAGGAAATCACTGCTAATAGGTCACAGATTCAAGAATCGCAAGCTCAGAGTGCCTCCTCCGATGACCATACTTTCAAGTGAAAAGGATGGGACACCAGGGCAAGGGCTGTCGCCGACTTCTGATGAACCACAGTCTCGATCACCCGAGCTTCGGCGTAGAAAATAACGGTAAGTCAGCTCTGGCGACAATGACTCCTTACAGGGTTTGCACATTTACTTATAGGGGCCATATGATCCTGTAGCTCTCATTCCTTAATCAAAATCGGGACATTGTCACTTGTTTGCCTTTAATGCTGTGTTTCAGCATAGCTCGTTCAACGCTAACTATTCTTCACTCGACGCCAGCCGATAAATGCTACACTCAATTTCAGGGTGCGCTTTTGATTCCGTCTGTGATCTTCTACACTTGGGGTTTGATGATTTTCATTATGAAATTTTTTTATGGTCATTGAATGTCATCGTAACTGTGAAGATCGACTACGCAAATGCATTCCACCTGATTGGGTGCCTTAGAAAAGGACAAACAATTGTTGTCCCAGGCTATACAGTTCAATTCCCAGATGAAATGCTTCTCTTCGTTTCCCCTTACCGAGTTGAATTGGGACATAGCTTCGTTTTACGAACGTGCGTTTCTGACTCAAACATACTAGCGCCAAAAGGAACAGTATATCAGGTGTTTCCAGCTAAGCATTCAATGTGCTGTGCTCCAGATGCGGGCTTTTGCTATATCCCTGCTCTCTGTCTCGGGTGTGCTCGGGATTCTGGAAAAATTCAATAAGAACCTAGGTTTTCATTCACCATTCTCTGGTAACCCTGCGGTGGGATTATTCTGAGTTAGGAAGCCACGAAGTACTGAACAATTCAACGACAGTTTTCTCTCGACACAGTTGCTATAAGCCGTCGCAACATCCAGCCCTCTCGCAGAGATGTTGTTGACGCATCCAAATTCAAGGATACGGTGTACCCAGGTTTCTATGGTTCCGACTTCAGTAATGTGGGTAAGCAATTGTAAAGGAGTCAACCCCCCCTGACGTTCGGATTCCTCAAAGGCTCCGACTGTTTGGAGCTCGGGTGTGAATTTCACGCATTCTGGTGAGTATTGATTAATGCTAGTCTCTGTTCCGTTGCTCATCACAGCGCATATACCAGTTGCTAGTGTACGTTTGATCTTTGCATGTTTTCGTTTGAATGAATCTTGCGATTCAGGGTGACCCTCTCGACACCTCTATCATTCTTTGGACTCGCGCGGAGCCCCTATCTTCTGGTTCTGGCCAGTTACCCGACCAGAATGTACCTGTATGCGTGTCCTACAAAATTGGCACTTCGAGCGATATTTCTGGGAATCCCATAAGACTCCGGCGAAGCGTTTACCAGCTATGATATTGATTTTACCGTTAAAGTCGAGGCTACAGGACTGGAGGCAGATACAAAATACTTTTACCAGTTTGCAGATTGTACCAACCCTTCCATAGTCAGCCCAATCGGCACTACCAGAACCTTGGCAAATAGCAACAGTGAGTCGAGCTTTGGATTTGATGGTCAGCGTATTGAGTAATTTGATAAGCTCCGGCTGAACAAGTAAACAGTGGCAGACCTTTGACCTTTGCCGTATTCTCTTGTTCTCAGTTCCAAGCTGGTAAGTAGCCATCCAGGTATTGATTGAATTCATTGTTATTGTTGCATCGATAGGATGGTTTAACGCATATGGTTTTGCTGCTCGCAACACTACTGCTGATGTATTTGTTCATCTCGGGGATTATGTGAGTAATTTGACGGAGCATGCATGGTACAGCCTTAGGCCTCAGTCTTTGTTCCTGAAAGATTTACGAATCTGTTGGTGATGGTGCAGCGATTGGTCGTCAGACTCTTGGCAGGGAGCTGGCTACTATTCACGACTACCGCCAACGTTTGGGTCAGTATAGGTTAGATCTTGACTTACAAGCAGCCCATCAACATGCGCCCTGGATCACTGTCTGGTGGGTCTCGCCAAGACAAACTATATAGACACTGCACTGACCAGGATTATTTCTGGCAGGGTATGCACTTGTTCTCCAGAGCCCCATAAATATAAACTGATCGTGTTCATACGATCCATAGGATGATCATGAGGTAGGAGGTATGTTCGCCACGAAATGATCAGTCGCTCACCTTTTGGATTTTCCAGGTTGCGGATAATGCATGGAAGGCTGGGACGACAGACTCTAATGATACAGCCGCGGGTTGCGCATTCTCTCCCTCCGGTGCTTGTTTTACGGATAGGAAGTTTGCTGGTGTCCGTGCCTATCATGAATGGATGCCGATTCGCCAGGTGGACGAAAAAGATCAGCTTCGCATTTGGAGAAATTTCCAGATTGGAAAGCTCCTCGACCTCACAATGCTTGACACTCGTGAGTACTCGCCAACTCTAATAGCCCAGTGAGCAAATATCACTCAAACGTCAGGTCAATACAATCGCGATGTGACTGATGTAGGTCTTCCGTTCAATATTACCGTCCAGATTCCGAATTTTCCTTTTAGGTTAATTATAATCGCGGTATGATTCCATTTCACACATGATCACTCATTCTTGGTATCTTCTGACATCTTATTACAGCTAGTAAGTCTGCCAATATCAATTTAAGTTGGCCCAGGCGAATGAGATAATCGTAGTTGTTGCGGCACTTGCTGATGAACCCAAGCGAAGTTTGATGGGAGCTAACCAGGAAAAGTGTATGTATCTTTCAGCTTTTTAAAGGTCTTCAGGAAGGGCTAAGTCTCCCTGTACAGGGCTTCAAGATACTCTATCCGAGTCCAAATCTCGAGGAGCAATATGGCGTGTTATTGGGTAACTCCTCGTTTACTCAACTTCCTGGCACCATCTATTGACTTTGCATCCTCTTAGCCAACAGATCGTCTTTTCACAACTCCTTCGGGAGGGATGTACGTATAATTCATTCACTCTGCACCCATTTCAGTTACTGATTTACCCAGTCATCGACTGGGTAAGTCGCCAGCATCACGGATACTCTGTCGCTCCATTTCAATTCACTGTAGGACGCCTGGGATGGTTATCGAGCAAATAGAAACCGTATATTGAATAATTTGTATGAAAATCAGATCAGCAACGTTGCCATTCTAGCGGGAGACAGCCACGCTAACTGGGCGTCTGACCTCGCTCGTGAGTATATTGTCGACTCTGACCGAAAGATTGACTATATCTCTACCCAGACGCAAATGATACTACGACGTGAGTCTCGACAAAAGATCGTCATCAAATCATTAAACCTCCTGTAATAGATACGATCCAACTACTGGCCAGGGTGCCATTGGTGTCGAATTTGCTGGGACTGGTGTAACCTCGACAACCGGTCCTTTTGACCAGGAAACCTTTGAGGAGGCAGTTAACACTTCTTCCATATATGTTCGAGACAACATCGATCTACAGTGGAGCGAAGGCTTTTTCCGAGGCTTCTTCACGCTCGAAGTTTCACCCAAGACTCTCAACGCGACTTATTATTCCATGAGAGACGTAAGTAAGTGCCCATTCCATTCCTTCTGCATATCAAAGTGTGTTCTCTAATACTGCCCCATTTTGAAGCTTTCCGCAACTCAGACGGCTTTGCAATTGCGAGTTTCATTGTCAATGCCGGCGAGAACCGTTTAGGTCGTCCTGTCGCCGGGGGCAAGGTGCTCTCTGGTGCGCTCAAATCGCAAGTTGTTAATTGAGACCTTGTTCGATGTTTACACTCGATAATCAAATCATTGGATATGAAGTATAAGTAGTCAGAGTCCAGACTTTCAGGATTCCCGTCAACATCTCGTGTCCAAATAAATCAGGGCATTCCTTGACGCATGTTATCGAACTTGCTTTTCTCGTACTTGAGCCAATTCTCGCCTCTGTGAAGTGGACCCATGGCATTCTTCACAATGTTGATGAGACTTTTACCGGGTTGAAGATCCTTGCCAAAGCCTCCTTCCATGCCATCCCTCTGCGTGCCCTTATCACCACTTAGTTCCCAGAACATACTTCCGCCCAAACCTTCCTCCTTGATATATTTACCTTTCCATTCTCCAACCGCTTCATCATCGAAACTAACCATCTCCTTCCTCTGAGGGTCATATATCCAGCTAGCAACTAGTTTTGAGTCTTTGGATAGGTGAGAGCCAGGAAGAGGTAGGACCCGGTAATCATAAATGCCTGCTTCCCAAGTTCCTTGGCCAATGCCAGAAAAGGGATGGCCAGGACCCTGAGTGTTTGAAAAGGAGCGACCATAGAGTGGGATTCCAAGGACAAGTTTTGAGCGGGCAACACCATGGGAGTGGTAGTAGTGGACAGCGTCATTGGCATTGATTGGCGAACCATAAAGGTTGGCTTGGTGATTAGTCTTCGTGTCCCAGGAACCAGCTACAAGGTGAATCATGAGAGTCATACTCGAAATTTGTGGTTGTAAGCATACAAAAGTCATATGCCATTAAATTCCAGAAATCAAGATATTTGTTCATCTCAGTGATGTGGAGCTTCTGATAGTTGTCTGGACCACAGGGGGCAGCGATCTGTCTCAAAGGTAAGACTTGGCTAAACCTTGATTAGACGAAATCACCGTGAGGAGGAAGTGGTAACTGGCCCCCTTAACTTTCGCATGTTGGTCTAAAGCTTCACGAAGTTCTTTCAAAAGTGCAAGATATCCTCTTGCTTGATCATCGTTGGTTGGATACTCATAGTCGATGTCCAGTCCATCAAAACCATAGTCTTCCAGTATCTGAACAGAAGATTTGATGAATTCAGAGCGAAGAGTCGGATTGACAACGACTGGATGCATAGAAGGAGAATAGGTCCAACCGCCAATGCTCAAAATATTTTTCAGCTGCCTGTTCTGCTTCTTGAGCCTATAGATAGCTTTAAGATTGCCGTAAAGGTTCGTCCCAGTATCATTCCAGGAATCACCTGGATAGTGGAGGTCCTGATCAGCCCAGAGGTCTGAAAGGAAGACAGCGCCAGTGTCAGGCTTGATATTAGCGAAAGCATAAAGAATGTGCCTATATGCGCTCTCAGTCAAGATGTCCGAAAAAATGAAGATCAAACACACGTGAGATCCTCAACTGGGATTAATGAAGGAGGAAATTTGCGTCCATAAATACCCCTAAACATGCATCAGGAGATCCACTTGGGGTCCAATATAGTTTTGGCACACCAGTTGGTGAAGCTAGCAAGAAGAAGGGTCAACACACGTAGCTTACATGACAGTCAAGAAACTTACTATCCGACGCTATATTTACCATTGTCTGTGGACATGTTGGATATCTGAAACGGTAGATTGACTGGTGATGTGGTTGCGGGAGAATGAGTCTTGTGGGACCAGATAGAAATTAGTTCCCAGACGAAAAAAGCGGCCCCAAGAAGACAGAGGGGCAACCAGCAACGGCGTTGACGGTATTTGCGTTGTTCTGAAGGGTCAGATGCTGAGAATGACTTGTAGATGGCCAGGGCCATTGTCAGTAAGTACGACTGCGTTTATACAAATCTGCAATGTACAGCCACCAGCACGTCATCAGCGTGTCATCCCTGCCCTTGGCAGTTGTGAGAAATATCCACCAACTTGCAAGCAGATGTTTTTCACAGTTTCTCACATGAGTTGTTTTGTGAGAAATGTTAAAAACATGTGAGAAATCGTACTATTTAACACAGCCCTAATAATCCTATTCGATGCTTGCTACCCAAGTGAGGAATTTGCAAGCAGATATTTTTCACAGCTTCTCACAGGAGTTGTTTTGTGAGAAATGTTAAAAACATGTGAGAAATCGTACTATTTAACACAGCCCTAATAATCCTATTCGGTGCTCGTTACCCTGCGTCAAACCAAGATATCAGGGCGATCTTGATATTCTTCAATATTTAGATTTCTGCCGTCATGCCTCATTCGATCTTGATCTTTTCCCGGATGTCTGCAGTGACAACAAACTTGAGTTCAACCTCAATCTCGCTTCTTACAAGCTTTACGACTTATCCTTTCTTCCAAGTGTCGTGTCATGGCTATGATAAAAGGGAGCATCTACACGCAGACATTGCACAAGGGTGACTGTCCATTTACTAGAATTCACGTAAAGTACCCCTTTCCTTAAGCTTATAAAGGCAATGTTGAAGGTCCTGCGCCTCTGAATGAGTGAGGAGCTGAAGAGAAGATACTAGACATATTAATAGATGAAGGTGCGACGAGATAGACACAAGATACAGTACTCTGGTTCGGTACTCAGCATTGACCAAGGAATGAATTCTTTGGCCAAGGTTGTTGGTAATCTGTCACCCACGTGGTCAAGTTTGGATTGGTATAAGCTTCGATATGTCTGTCAAGAGAAAACATAAATATGCCGAATGACCCAGCTCTATTAGAAAGGCATGTTTACCTGTTAATATAGTTGGTAGTTGGGAATTCCTTTGGATTACAACCCACATTGATCTGACCTTCTGGCTGATAGACACGTATGTAATCCACACGCATATGAGCGGGAAATGGAAGATGAGCCAGATCAACAGGCCCGAAGCTCGTTGACATTCCGAGGTTCATGATGAGATACTAAACACGTTGGTATTAATAACGGTATCCCACTACCTCATGCCACGCACCATAGGCTCTTGAGGGACTGGTCGACTACCGATCTGTACAAGAGTATCTGGGCCGAGACCAGCTCCTCGGAGAGTCCATGAAACCTTGCCATTAGATATCCAAGTGATATACTTACGACAGAGACATCAGTATTCTGATTCTAGTCAAAATGTAACGAACTTCTTACCCCCTGATCGAAGCCCGGTTTGTACTACCAACTTTACAAGTCAGTAATCCCATGAACATGGATTAAACAAATTCCAAACCTCAAAACCGTAGACTGAATAACACCCGCCACTGAATTCGTAGCAATTCTGGTTAGTATCAGTAGTTACCGACGTGGCCTGTTGTGTGGCGCTTCCAACGAAGGTGTTCTGCCGACTTATTGTTGGGTCTGCAATGATCATGTTTTGCGTTGAGTTGTCCCAAGTGTATGCATGGTTGAACGGCTGTTGAATTTCGAAGGCGATCAGGCAATGCCACCGTGGCCCTTGTACATACGTACTGCCCACTGTGCCGACTGCGACACATCTGCAATTAAATTGTTCCGATTGACCTACATCAAGTGAAGTCAAGTACCCAGACACGGGGCCAAGACAACAGGGACACAAAAAACCTCTTGTGTCAGAACCAATACATGCGGGAAAAAACTACTCACCTGGGCTTCGAACACATCTATCTCTGGAGCTGATCTCCCAACAAAAGTTCCATCTGTATGCGTTGGTCCTGGATGATCCTCCCCACCACATGTGCACCGCGATAACTTCTGCCCAGGAAGATATGATAGAATACCACCACGCTTGTGATCTCCGTCTACAGTCGCTGCAGCAGGCTGCCCGTTAATCGTCTGATTGGCGACGGTCCCAACATCGCAGGTATCATATGTATACGGCCACTATATACCCTGTTAGAAGGGGACTGGAGCGATGATAGGGGGTGGGAATATAGTAGGGGCAATCTGTCGGAATGAGATAAAAGTAAAGTACTTACTGTTCCGTCTAGCGAAGCACCATATCCTACCCGACCAATATTACCCATAGCCCAAAACGCTGGCCAGAATCCCACAACGTTATTGAATCCAGGCAGCAGGATGCTTGCCTCGATGTAGCCACCAGTAAAGCAGAATTTATTCCTGTGAAGATTTATTCTTACCATCAATGACGCAAAAACAATGACGTGCCATGTTGACAGAAGTCCTTCAGAGTTGAGGAGAGTGAGTCCCAATTCTTCTTGAACTGTAAGGAGCGGAGGCACACAATCAACTCACCACCTTCGTAATGTAAATTGTGTGTTTCTTTCTGCGAGAGGGTGATAACGAGCGAACCGCTCTCCGTTGTAATAGCCTCTGGATCATACCACTCCATGTTATTTGTTTGCTATTGTAAATTGGTAAGGAATACTTTAGATCATTCAATATCTCCACTCACCCAGTAATGCAAGTCTACCGCCTCCCAATACGGATCATCACCTGGGTAAAATGTCCGCCCGTCTACGTTGAATTCATCTGAAAACACTAGTCGCATCTTCTGCGAGGGATTATTCCACGAATGTACTGTGTACGCATCCTTGGGTGTGTCGAGGTCGATAAGCCCCCAATTTCCATGTAACATAGGTACCTCCATATTTACGATCAGGTACGTCATCTGCTAGGTAGTCGGAAAACCAACCTGTCCCGATGAGTTTATGCCGCCCAAATTGTACGCGCCCAGCTTGTTTAATTTTCTATGTTGTACAGAGATAGCGGCAGGCCATCCGATACTTTGAGAAAGAAGGATTGTTATCAGGGATGCGGCTGGCAGATACCGGGACTTACAATAGTACAACAATCCCTGCTAGCACGACGAGTAAACACCCACAATTCCCAATACCTCGTTTTGAAAATTTTGATATCCTCCTATCTGAATCCAAATCTATTGTAGGCATATGCAGTGCATCGTCATCTTCTTGATGGTTCGGTGATAAATCGAGTCCCCACTCGAATGGATTATGCGAAAGGGAGTACTGGATGATCAGAACCCGGCCATCAGTGTCTTTTGAGATGCAAGAAGGAATTACCCAGACGCACGCGATCTGATAGGCTGGAGAAACTCGAACGAGCACCGATGGGATATATTGTTGAATCTGAGATTGGCTTGATTAAAGTCAACCATCAAACTTACGGCGGCAGTTAATCGTACTACGCAGTTAACTCACCAAGTTTATCCATCCAACCCTTTTTGAAACCAGCCTAGTGGAGATCTTCATCTCCGAAGAGTCGATGGAAGGCATCAATTAAAGAGATGAGCGAGGGGAAACGGGAAGTGGCAAAGGAGACAAGGATTGTAATGATGGCGTCCGGACGCCATTAGTATGTGAAGACCTCGTTAGAGGGAAATGACCAACTCGGTCAGCCTCGAGGGCTTGTTTCGAAATGTTAATGTTGCTATATTAACCCAAGACAAAAATAGAATATCGACCCTAACCGACTTTGTTAGGCCTAAGGCCTCTCGCCAGCACTTGTTGTGCAGATGGTGCATCGGAAAACCTCATTGTCAGATCAAGGTCACTGCTGGTCTTGTCGCATATAAACGTTGTGTCCGCGTTGTGATTGTTGTAGTGGTGTTTGAACGTGAGTGTCCCAGCGCTGAAATGAAATGTATCTATTTTTCCGAACTCTACATGAATCAACATTGTTACGCACGAAGATCAAGTTCTACAACGCTGTTGCCACGTGGATCATATGTTACAAAAAGCCTACGGAAAGCGCTCAGTCTCTTTCTCGCTTGGACGCAGTCCGGGGAGCTCTATAGTAGTTTAGTGATAATGCCAAGACCCTATCATCGTAGTCGATGGTTGTCAACAAGAGCCTCAGCAACAGACAAGGCCAACATACTTTTGTCTTTCCTTCACGGAAGAGTAGCTTCATGCCTTCTTTGACGAACTCCGGGTGAGAAATGAACTCAAACTGTACTTTCGCACGATCGCCTGTCCGTAGAATGCCTTGTGGATGATCCATTCCTACAATTCGAACAGTCTGCCGTACGGCCTGTTCGTATATGGTTCATGAGTCATCGTTTTTTGATTTACAATCAAGGACAACTTACTCCACAGTGCAACATGGCCTATACCTTGTTCCTCAGACTTGTTCCTTCGAACGGAAAGTTGCACATACCTGGTAATTGCGTTGCAAAGTTGTGTTATGACTGAGACTGGGTTAGGCCTTGGTTGAAAAATCTCTTCAATAATGAACATACTAGAGAATAAGGACCTGGCCCTCAAACCTCGAAATTGCTGAAAATTGATAGCCAGATAAGCATACTTGTGCCAGGCGAAAGTGAGTCCATACCTCGAGGTGGTGTGTCAGTCTTAGGTACTAAAACCATTCCTTTCCGCACTTCCGCTCGCTTTATACGTTTGAGAGCAAGAGAAACGCATTGGCCCGCTTCTGCCGAGGTCACTGTTGCACTTTTGCAGAAGGAAAGCGAGAGTTTTAAACTGAATTCACCCAAACAAGCTACAATTGTCTCACCGTTTCCTGTGTATACTTTTAACAGCAGTGACACGATAGCTACCATTTGCGTCTGGACCAAGCAGGACGGTTTCGCCAGCTTTTATAACCCCTGCGTTGATAATTCCATTGACTACAGTCCCCACATATGGGACCGACCATGTCTCGATAATAGATATCTTGTTGGTCTCAAAATCACTGTTTTTTCCAACCAGGGTGCACTCACCTCGAGTGGTTGATCGACAGCATATTTTGTAGTATCACGTTCACTAGATGGTAATAAATTGAGGAATGTTCGTAGCTGCAGGGTGGAATAAGATTATAGATGATCTAAAGCGGAGATACCTACGTAATCGAGCCCTTCACCCGTCACATTTGACGTTTGAAATACTGGACATATTCTGAGGGGTGTTAACTCCATCTCCCAGGCATGTGAAAGTAGAGATCACCTCTCAGACCCAAATGAAGTTGCTAGCTCAATTGAGGTTTCGGTGTTTTTCACAAAAACGGGAGTCTTCCTGAGGAAATATGAGACAGACTGGCGATAGGTACTCAGCACTGAGCACTTGCCGACACCCTGGACTCTGCAATGTTCTTGTAACCTGTTTAATTGTCTCCGCCAGCTTAGATGCTGGGGTCATGTCGATCTTGAGAGATGTTGATATTCAATTTCCCAGCTCTGACTAGTATGTCATGAACTCACTTTGGTTATGCACACGGCTACCGGAATACCAAGAGCCAGTGCTATTGCTAGGTGTTCTTTAGACATTCCGATGAGTCCAGCGTTGGCCCCGACAATCAAGATAATGCATGAAGGCGCTCCTGAGGTTAGACCATAAAGTGTGGTCTTCAGATATCGTTCATGTCCAGCCAAGTCTGTAAGCGATCGATGAGGACATATTATATTTTCTACCAGCCACCAACATACCGATAAAGGATACAATCTTGGCTGCCTGCAGAGAAATTTCCTCCCAACCCAATTTTTCATGTCTCACAGCGTTCTCATCGGTACCTATCGTTTGTGATAGGATCGGTTCCCCAGAGTGTCCGAACCCGAGGATCTAAACCATAATCCAACAATAACGTCAAAATAATTACTGATACCATACCTCCATTCCAACACTTGAGGTTCTTCCTGTCTCCATTTCATGTTTGTGCCTGAAAAGCGCGACGCGAGCCTTCCCTCTTCCGTCATCGAGAGTGCCTATAAGAAGTTCTAGTAAAAATAAAGAGTACGGAATCAAGGGACTGACCACGTGTGAGTACTCCAAGTGTCGTGGATTTGCCACTATCAACATTGCCGACCACTGCACATCGAACTTCAGGAGTCAGAGAGACATTGGGAGGAGGTAATCGAAGTAGTAATGTGGCTCGGGGATGTGCGCCACTCCTAGATTCAAACAGTAGCGATATCTACTGCCGCTTTAAAAATGCATTTATGTCATCTCAATCGTGCCTACCTTGCCGCCAACTTCGTTGGTGAGCCTGTCGATCGACTCTCGGATTTCATCTACTTGTTCCATAGTTCTTTCTATTCCTGTCCACCCTTGTACCGCATCTATCGATTCTTCAGAAAATAGCATCGCATGGGGTGGTTGCACTCCTATACGAAAAACGTATTCGCCATGCTGTTGTGTGAGCAACTCGGCAATCATATCTCTTGCCATTGAATGTTCAACTAAATTTTTCGACAATACGCATTTCTGGGACACGCACAGAGAATGATCATTCGGCAAGATAGTACATTTTAAGTCACTGTTCATACCAGTATCTTATCCTCGAGTAGTGAGGCTCGAGTAGGGCCCACACCAACAGCAGATTTTGTCGAAATCGGAGTGCCATTGTACTTGTTCTTTGCTTGGGTAATGGTGGCGAGTTTCTGGTCCATGGTCTCTTTTTCCACGGGGGACGTGACAATTCTGGCGCTCTGCTTTGCCATCTCGCGGTTATGGATTTCCTCAATCTCAGTCTGGAACGTCCTTAAAGTCGTCATAGAAAGAGCAGCTGTGTTGGTCAAGATCTCGTCAAATCAGAAAGAGAGGCGCTTGAGTCAATAGCTGCATTGTCATGTCATGTCGTGCATGTCATCGACATATTTGGCAAGAGTAGCACATGAGCATCAACAACTCTATTTCGATTATACAACTTGAGCTTGGTGACAATAGAAGTGGTAGATGCTGTTTCTTTGTGTAATGGGTTCGTTATGACTTCGCTGCTGGGGGTAGCAACGCCAAGACTATAAAGAATAAAGGAATGTGCAATCACGTGGAGCTTTTCCCAGATCGCGAACAATGGAACATAGGTTTCAAAGTCACCAGGACATACCCAACAATATCCAAACAATATCCTATGTCCAAGGGAAGCCCC
>Ga0157367_1000938_pt1 | contig 13193 bp, 8 predicted proteins | sample AttbisABBM2_FD_113142 | JGI IMG/M metagenome (GOLD analysis project Ga0157367, IMG submission 113142) | Fungus gardens microbial communities from leaf cutter ant in Botucatu, State of São Paulo, Brazil - Atta bisphaerica ABBM2 | ecosystem: Host-associated > Fungi > Mycelium > Unclassified ...
CCATACTTCAGCATTATCCACAATCGCAACTTTTCGTGCTAACAGGTAGGCAAACACTGCAAACACGATTGTAAATAATGCAAGAAACATGAACACGTAAGAAATCACCACATAGCGGCGATGCTGCTCAATATTGTCTTGCCCCATGCTCTATATCACCTCATTCACAGCATTGTGCAAAATTTGTCATGCAATGAAATTCAATTATTTTTTGGTCTTAAAATATAGGTGCTACTATATTGAAATTTTCAATATTTCGCACCTTTATTCACAAAAAATTTATGTATTTTATGCGGTTTTTTTCACCTTAAACCACGCAGCATACAATGCAGGTAAGAAAAACAATGTCAGCATGGTCGCCACAATCAATCCACCCATAATTGCAACGGCCATTGGACCGAAGAAAATACTTCGTGAAAGTGGGATCATTGCTAACACTGCTGCCAAGGCAGTCAGAATAATTGGACGGAAACGACGTACTGTTGCCTCAATAATCGCCTCCCATGTTGGATGCCCGGCTTGCCTATCTTGTTCAATCTGATCAATCAAAATGAGCGAGTTACGCATAATCATGCCTGATAAGGCAATGGTTCCTAACATTGCGACAAAACCAAATGGTTTATTAAACAGAAGTAAGAACAGAACAACACCGATTAAACCTAATGGCGCAGTCAAGAACACAATGGTTGCCCGAGACAGGCTCTTAAGCTGAATCATCAGTAATGTCATCACAACCGCTAAAAACAGTGGCATACCGGCATTGACCGAACTTTGTCCACGTGCCGATTCTTCTACAGTTCCACCGACTTCAATGAGATAGCCGCTTGGTAACTCAGCGCGTAATTTATCCATTGATTCTGCTAACTCACCAACAACGGTAGCGGGTTGCAATTTGGTACGAATATCTGCACGTACAGTAATGGTTGGTAAGCGGTTACGATGCCAAATCAAGCCATCCTCAAACTTATATTCAATTTTGGCAATCTGCGCTAAAGGTACTGTCGTTCCATTCGCTGTTGGTACTGCTAAACTCGATAGTGAAGCTACTTCAACACGCTCGGCTTGATCCCCGCGTAGGCGGATTTCAATGAGTTCGCGCTTTTCACGATATTGTTCAATCGCACTGCCTGTAATAGATGCATTGAGGAAATTTGCCAAATCGACACTAGAGACACCCATTTGTCGAGCACGATCTTGGTCAATTTGAATTGAAATAATCTTACTCGGCTCACCCCAGTCCAAATGGACATTAGTGGTATTTGGGTTTTCACCAATCACCTTAGCAACCTGCTGCGCCTCTTTACGTACCAGATTTAAATCTTCGCCTGACACACGATACTGCAACGGATAGCCCACAGGTGGACCATTTTCCAGTAATGACACACGAGTACGAACTTGTGGAAGCAATTGCTTAATTTGGGTTTCCAGCGAGCGACGAATTTCATCACGGTCATCAAGAGAAGTAGATAAGACCACAAACTGTGCAAAGCTCGCTTGAGGTAATTGCTGATCTAAAGGTAAATAAAAACGTGGTGAACCTGTACCGACATAGGCCACATAGTTATCAATACCTTTTTGTTTAGACAGGAACTTTTCAACCTTTTTCACCGCTTGTTCTGTCGCGGTTAAAGAAGCACCTTCTTCAAGTTTTAAATCGACTAAAATTTCGGTACGGTTTGAAGGTGGGAAAAACTGCTGAGGAACCATTTTAAACATCAGCACAGAGAGCACAAAAATCCCAACCGTTGTCGCAATTACAGTTTTACGATAGGTCACACAAAACTCGACCATTTTTCTAAAACGTAAATAGAAACTAGATTGATAAGGATCGTAATGATGGTCCTGTGAAATCTCAATCGTTTGTGGTTGTGGTTTTTTCGTTAATCTTGCCCATAAACGGACATACCAAGGCGCTTGATGACCTGTTTTAGTAAAATCAGGCAGTAGTTTTTCACCCAAATAAGGTACAAATAAAACTGCCGCAACCCAAGACACCAATAACGCAATCGTCACCACCTGAAAGATCGAGCGCGTGTATTCACCCGTACTGGACTGCGCTGTAGCGATAGGTAAAAAGCCTGCCGCAGTAATTAGTGTTCCTGTCAGCATTGGAAATGCTGTGGTTTTCCAAGCAAATCCGGCGGCCTTAATTCGGCTATAACCCTGCTCCATCTTAATTGCCATCATTTCAACGGCAATAATGGCGTCATCGACCAGCAGACCTAAAGCTAAAATTAGGGCACCAAGCGAAATCTTATGTAGGCCGACATCAAATAAATTCATGCCAGCAAAAGTCATCGCTAAAACCAATGGAATGGAAAAAGCGACAACTAAACCGGTACGGAAACCTAAAGAGAAAAAGCTCACGAGCAAAACAATGATGATTGCTTCAGCGAGTACTTTCACAAACTCATGAATACTGCGTTGTACTGCTACAGGTTGGTCAGACACCTTCTGTAGTTTCATACCTAAAGGTAAAGTTTTTTGCAGTTGGGCAAATTCCGTTTCCAGATTTTTACCTAGGGCAATAATGTCACCACCCTTACGCATAGACACAGCAAGACCAATACCATTTTCACCCATAAAACGCATACGTGGTTGAGCTGGCTGACTAAAACCACGATAGACATCAGCAACATCACCCAACTGGATCGTTTTGTTCCCTACCAATAGAGGCGTTTTCTTAATTTCATCAATATTTTGTAAATGTCCACTCACTCGAATTTGGATTCGGTCTGTGCCCGTTTCAAAAAAACCTGCACTTGCCATACTGTTTTGCTTTTGTAAGGCTTCTTGAATTGCAGAAAGAGGGATACCGAGTTGAACCGCTTTGGTGTTGGAAATCTCAATCCAGATTTTTTGATCTTGTAAGCCAATTAATTCTACTTTGCTGACGTCCTTGACTCGCTGAAGCTGTAATTGCAAACGATCGGCATATTCTTTTAAAAGTGCATAGTCAAAGTCTTTGCCTGTCAGTACATAAATATTACCGAAAGTATCGCCAAACTCATCGTTGAAAAATGGCCCTTGTACACCGCTTGGTAATTCGGTGCGAATATCATTAACCTTCTTGCGTACGTTGTACCAAACATCAGGAATTTGGGCTGAAGTGAGAGAGTCCTTGGCAACAAACGTAACCATTGACTCACCCGGACGGGAGTAAGCCATAATCTTGTCATACTGCCCGGTTGTCATCAGCTCCTTTTCAATACGATCGGTCACCAGCGTTGAAACTTCTTTGGCAGTCGCTCCAGGCCAGAATGTTTTAACGACCATCACTTTGAAGGTAAATGGCGGATCTTCACTTTGAGATAATTTTGAATAAGAAATTGCCCCAATAATGGCAAGCAGCAACATAAAATAAAGGACAATCCCTTTATTATTCAGTGCCCATTCCGAGAGATTGAATTTCATGGCTGCGCTGCTCCCAGAACCTTCACCGCACGGTTTTCACGGTCAATTGGGTGAATCTTCTGCTTATCGCGTAGCAAATGCACACCACCAATCACAACCCAATCATTTGGTGTCAAACCTGATAAAACTGGTACGCTGTCTCGGCCGTATGCACCAATCGTCACGGGTACTTTACGTAAAGTTTGATTTGTATTTACGACCCATACGTAAGGTTTATTATCTGTTGCTGAAACACTCGAAAGTGGAACACTCATCACATTGGTTTTAGTCGAGCTAAAAAATACACGTGCACTTTGCCCAAGCTGAATAGCAGATTGACCTTCTTTGAGTGCAACTTTGACCGTAAAGGTGCGGGACTGATCAGCCGCAGGAGAAACTTCGCGGACATATCCAGCAAATTTTTCATTCGGTTTAGACCACAAGGTAATCCACGCCGCTTGTCCCACTTTAATCTCGGCGACAGCTTGTTCTGGTACGCCGATGACCACTTCACGTTCACCATCAATTGCCAATTGATATGCCGCTTGCCCTGCTGCAACGACTTGTCCAATTTCTATATTCCGCGCTGTAATCACCCCGTTTTTATTAGAAACAAGTTGGTTATAACCAGTTTGGTTTGCAGAAACTTCATAGTTAGAGCGGGCTTGTTGTAAAGCTGCTTGCGCCGCGTCGTACTGATTTTTGACCGTATCAAATTGTGAACGGCTTACTGCATTTACAGGTAATAATTGTTGAAAACGTTTAAGTTCATCCGATGCTGTTTTCGCTGCTGCCTGAGCATTCTGTAATTGGGCTTTAGCAGCATTTAATTGTAGCTGTGCATCTGCTACATCGAGTTTTGCTAACACTTGCCCAACTTTAACTCTGTCTCCTACATCTACATAGCGAGCCGTAACTTGTCCACCCACACGAAATGCCAAGGCTGTTTGTTGTCGAGCCTGTACATCGCCTGCATAACTTTTTAGTTCGTTTAGTGTGGTCGAAGGTTGCGTCACCATCACATAGGGTATTTCTTCTGTTTTGGGAGCCTCTTTACTACACCCCATTAATGTGACCGTGCAAACAATCACCATACTCATGATGAGAGGTTTTAACAGATTCATATCTTATCGCTCTTATTCAAACTGGTTTTTTAAGGCACAATATGCTTGCATAATAGTTTGTTTGTTTTTTAATTAATATACCCATGGGTACATTAATTAAAGAAAAACTTATAAATATTTATTTTTTTGAAGTTTTATTAGAGGGTTTTGTGCAAACAGTTAATCAAAGTGGTCGCCCCAAAGATCTGGAAAAACGTGCTCGTATCCTACAGGCCGCTAAAGCTATTTTTTTAAAATCCGGCTATCACGGTACGAGCATGAACCAGATTGCACAGGAAGCAGGTGTTACTAAACTCACTGTTTATAATCACTTTCAAGATAAAGCAAACCTGTTTATCTGCGCCATTCAACAAACCTGCGAAGAGACGCTGAATACTAAACAATTTGAATTAGATGCATCAGCAGACTTTTATCAAGCCCTTTTTACTGTGTGTTCACGTGCCTTACAAATTATTTATTCACCTGAAGCACTCAAGCTTGAACATGTATTATTTGAGCTTGCAGCAGAACAAAGCCCATTGGCTGAACAGTTTTTTAATGCATCTCATACCCGACTTCAAAATCAGTTGGCTGCATTCTTTCAACAAGCGGCTGAATTAGGTTTTATTCAAGCCGATGACCCGACTTATCAAACAGAGCTTCTTTTAACTTTGTTGCTTGGTGTACGTCACCATAAGGTTCTACTTAGAATTATTGCTGTACCTACTGCACAAGAGCTTGAGCAAATTATTCACGATGCAATCACTTTATTCTTGCTCAAGTATTGGAATTAAACCAAAGTCCGATTGTCAAAAGTTGCACTGAGTGCATGCCCTCGTTCAAGCCGCTATAAGCGAATTAAATGTTATTTTTTAAGCAAAAATTCACATTTTCTTACGCTCAAAGCTTGGAATGTTCGTTAATCGCGCTATATTCGATAAGAATAAGAACAGGAGAAAAATAGCATGGTTCAGCAAATCGATGCGCCACTGCGTGAGGATGTCCGCTTACTTGGTAATTTGTTAGGTGAAACCCTAAAACAACATGCAGGACAAGAACTGTTTAATCAGATCGAGCAAATCCGTGCACTTGCCAAAGGTGCACGTGATGGTCAAGCTGAAGCCGAAAAGCAATTAGAACAATTATTTTTAGAACTGCCCGACGAAGAGCTATTACCTCTTACCCGTGCTTTTTCTCACTTCCTCAATTTTGCCAATATTGCCGAGCAATACCATGTGGTGCGTAGCCGCAGACAGGCAGAGTTTGATTCGGAGGCTAACTCTCCAAACCCACTGGTTCACTTATTTCAAAAATTTAAAGATAAAAGTATTTCGACAGAAAAACTGTTCCAGCAAATTTGTGATTTAAATATTGAACTCGTCCTTACGGCGCACCCAACTGAAGTAAGTCGTCGTACTCTGATTCAAAAATATGACGATATCAATGCTTGCCTATCGCAGCTTGATCAGCAAAAACTCACCCCACGCGAACGTCAAAATGCACTTGCCAACTTAAAACAGCAAATTAGTTCGGCATGGCAAACAGATGAAATCCGTCAGCACCGCCCAACTCCTGTCGATGAGGCAAAATGGGGCTTTGCAACCATTGAGCAAACGCTTTGGAATGCTGTTCCTAAATTTATTCGTGAATTAAATGAGTTGGTGCAAGACAAGTGCCAACAAAACTTACCACTCAACATTGCACCAGTACGTTTCGCGTCTTGGATGGGTGGAGACCGTGATGGTAACCCAAATGTTACGCATCAAATTACACAAGAAGTGCTGTGGTTATCACGCTGGCAAGCAGCTGACCTGTACCTCAGAGATATTGAAAACTTACGTTGGGAACTTTCAATCCAGACTTGTTCTGAAGAAATGATTCAGGCCATTGGTAGCCAACATGCAGAACCTTATCGTGAATATTTACGTGCGACACGAGAACGCTTAAAAGCGACTCGTCACTGGTTAGCTCAGCGCCTACAAGGCTTAGAAGCAGATGACAGCAATGTCATTAAAAGTAAAGATGAGCTATTACAACCGCTATTGCTATGCTATCGCTCTTTAATTGACAGTAATTTACCTGAGATTGCGAATGGTCAGCTCCTCGACTTTATTTATCGTGTGAACTGTTTTGGTATTGAACTACTTAAACTCGATATTCGCCAAGAATCAGGTCGTCATCGCCAAGCGATTTCTGCCATTACTGAGTATTTAGGCTTAGGTAATTTTGAGTCATGGACTGAGCAAGCGCGCCAAAACTTCCTCATTCAGGAATTACAAAGTAAACGTCCGCTTTTACCAAAATATATTAACGAACCTGAAGGTAGTCTGATTGGTCATCCAGACGTTCAAGAAGTATTTGCAACCATGCGTACTTTGGCAGACCAACCACCTGAATCTTTAGGGGCTTATATTATTTCTATGGCTGAATATCCGAGCGATGTTTTAGCCGTATTGTTATTACAAAAAGAAGCGGGCATTCAACATCCTCTACGTGTAGTTCCTCTATTTGAAACTCTAAAAGATTTAGATGGCGCTGCCACTACCATGAATACGCTGTTCAATATGCATTGGTATAAACAGCATATTCAAGGTAAACACGAGGTCATGATTGGTTACTCCGACTCCGCAAAAGATGCCGGATTCATGTCTGCCAACTGGGCACAGTATCGCGCTCAAGAAGAACTGACTGCAATTGCTCGTACTCACGGCGTGCAGTTAACTCTGTTCCACGGTCGTGGCGGCTCAATTAGCCGTGGTGGTGCCCCAACTCAACAAGCACTATTTTCACAGCCACCAGGCTCAATCTCTGGTGCAATTCGTGTAACAGAACAAGGTGAAATGATCCGCTTCAAATTCGGTCTAGAAGGTATTGCGATGCAAAACCTTGAAATCTATACCGCAGCAACACTTGAAGCGACATTGTTGCCACCACCTGAGCCTAAGGCTGAATGGCGGGAACTCATGAACCGTATGACAGATCATTCTGTGAAGGTTTATCGTCAAACAGTGCGTGAAAACCCACATTTTGTGAAATATTTACGTACTGTCACACCTGAGCTTGAGTTACAAATGCTACCTCTAGGCTCGCGTCCAGCAAAACGTAAAGTTAGTGGTGGCATTGAGTCTTTACGTGCGATTCCATGGGTATTTGCATGGACTCAAATCCGTTTAATGTTGCCTGCTTGGTTAGGTACTGGCGCAGCCATTAATGAAGTAATTGCCGATCAGCAAAAAGCAACTTTAGATGAAATGCTCCAACAATGGCCTTATTTCCAGACGCTCATTGATATGCTGGAAATGGTATTGTCTAAATCCGATGCCAACATTGCACTCTATTACGAGTCTCATTTGACTGAAGATGAAGATTTAAAAGTGCTCGGCAACCAGTTACGTCAGCGTTTAAAAGATGCTGTTGAAACCCTACTTGCATTAAAAGATGAATCAAAACTACTAAGCAACAATGAAGTTCTTGATCAATCTATGCAGGTTCGTAAACCGTATTTACTTCCTTTGCATCTTTTACAGGCAGAACTGATGAAGCGTCGCCGCGATTATCTCGCGGAGCGTCAGGCAGAACACACCCCTGTTGATCATGCACTCATGGTAAGTATTGCAGGTATTGCTGCTGGTTTACGTAATACAGGCTAAACTGTTTTTACCGATTGTTTGACAAAGCAGTACATCACTGATGTACTGCTTTTTACTTGCAAAGTTCCCCATTTTTCATAAATTTTCTCCGATTTTCTATTTTTTTAAATATTTTTTAAAAATCATAAAATTAAGCAATATTATAAAAAAATAACTAATTCCTTATATTTAGAATTCTTAAAATTATACCAATCGTTAAAAAACAATTGCTTTTCACTCACATACTGCTCTCTAGAGATTAAATGCTTTCCCAAGAAAGAGTATCATTGCACCAATTAAAGAATAATGAGCTTATTTTATGTCCAACTGGTTTCCAAAATGGCAGCCTTACCAAGGTGATGTTGACCATCGACCGGTCTCTACCAATGAATATCTCCCTCCAGTTCAAAGTGCCATTTTAGGTATCCAACATACATTTGCCATGTTTGGATCGACTGTTTTAGCACCGTTACTCATGGGCTTTAACCCTAACCTCGCTATTTTAATGTCTGGCATCTGTACCATTCTGTTCTTTTTAATGACAGGGGGACGTGTTCCAAGTTACTTAGGATCGAGTTTTGCCTTTATTGGTGTTGTTGCAGCAGCGACTGGACATATTACAGGTTCGGGTGCAAATCCGAATCTATCTATGGCGTTAGGTGGAATCGTAGCGTGTGGTATTTTTTATGCACTTATCGGTTTTATTGTCATGCTCACTGGTACGCGCTGGATTGAAAAACTCATGCCACCTGTTGTGACTGGCGCTATTGTTATGATCATTGGTCTAAACCTTGCACCTGTTACCATTAAAGGTGTTGCAGGTCAGCCATTTGAAATGTGGATGGCTTTAATTACTGTACTTTGTATGGGTAGTATTGCGGTCTTTACGCGCGGTTTATTACAGCGTCTACTCCTATTGATCGGTTTAGTCTTGGCCTATGTCATTTACGCCATCGCCAGCAATGGCTTAGGTTTAGGCAAACCAATCGATTTTAGCCAGATCGCAGCTGCTACATGGTTTGGAATCCCAAGCTTTTCGCACCCTACTTTTGATACCAAGGCTATTTTAATTATCGCACCCGTTGCACTTATTTTAGTGGCAGAAAACTTAGGGCATATTAAAGCAGTAGGTGCAATGACTGGCGAAAACCTAACACCCCAATTAGGTAAAGCATTTGTAGCAGATGGCTTGGCAACCACGCTCTCTGGTGGTGTAGGCGCACCAGGTATGACAACTTATGGTGAAAACATTGGTGTCATGGCTGTCACTCGTGTGTATTCAACCATTGTCTTTGTCATTGCAGGGATCTTTGCAATTTTCTTAGGGTTATCTCCAAAATTTGGTGCAGTAATTAGTACGATTCCAAGTGCAGTACTTACTGGCGCATCTATTGTGGTATTTGGTTTAATTACCATTGCTGGTGCAAAGATTTGGATTGAAAACAAAGTTGATTTTTCAAACAATAAAAATCTGATTGTAGCTTCGGTCACCATTATTCTAGGTGCCGGCAACTTTGAATTGGTATTTGGTAATTTCAATTTAGGCGGTATCGGTACTGCAACTTTTGCAGCCATTATTTTAAATTGGCTATTTAGTTTAAAAGATAAAACCTAAATTCAAAAAGGCAGCGAAAGCTGCCTTTTTTCATCGCTTTTTAGTATGATAAATTTTTGCGTTTCAATACGTTCATATCATGCGTTTTGATTTTTTTGATTTACAACTGGTTCTTCATATTGTCTCTACAGGTAGTCTAACCAAAGGTGCAGACCGCTCTGCTATTTCTCTTCAAGCGGCAAGCGAACGAATTAAAAAACTCGAACAATATTTTGAGACACCGTTATTTATTCGTCAGACTACTGGCGTAGAACTCACCACGGCTGGACATGCATTTGTAGAGCATGCTCGTCAGCTTTTAGCCCAAAAAGATCAACTCGAACAAGAAATGCAGCGTTTTAGGCCACCTACAACACAAGCCTTAACACTCTGGTGTAATTCCTCTGCTCAAAGTGAATATCTGCCTACTTTATTGCCACAATATCTGGTGCTTTATCCAGAGATGAATATCGATTTGCACGAAGCAGAAAGCTCAGAAATTGTAGAAGCATTGACGCAAGGCGTAGCAAGCTTGGGACTGGTCTCGAGTTTCTTTAATACGAAGCATTTGCAAACTAAAGAATTTGCAAGCGACCCCTTAGTTCTGATTTGCCCTACTACCCACAACTTAGCTCAATACCAAGAGTTAAATTTGGTAGATGCTCTAAACTATGGTTTTATTGGGCTTAAGCCCCATCATTCATTACAGCAGTCCATTGAAACCCAAGCCAAGTTATTAGGTTTTAATATACAGTACCGTTTACGCTTACCGAACTTTGGCGCTATTGCTGAGGTTGTTGCCAAGGGTGTTGGAATTGCGATTATGCCGGCGCGTGCTGCTCAGCGTTTGCAATCAGACTACGATTTTCATTCCATCCAATTACTAGGCGCTTGGGCAAACCGCAAACTACTTCTAGCCACACAAAATTTTAATCAGCTGCCAAGTAGTTATCAGCAATTTGCAGATTTTTTATTAGAGCATCGCCCTTAGACATTTGGTTCAGTGAAAAATCATATAGAGTCCTAATGACATCAACCCTATAAAAAAGATACGGCGGAATAACTGCTCGTTTAGTCGATAACGGATTTTTTTACCGATCCACATTCCAACTAACGCAGCTAATAAAGCAGCAAAAGATAAACGATAATCCAGCGTTATTCCCGACATAGGGTTATGGTGTAAAAACACTGCAAGACAAATCGTAGAAACAGTAAACGTTAATCCCAGAGCCTGAACCAACTCATCACGTTTTAAATGCAAAGACTGCAAATAAGGCACGATAGGAATAATAATAACCCCTGTAGCTACAGTGACTGCGCCACCAATATATCCAATAATCGGCGATAACCAGCGCTCATACTTGCCTAAATGGGGCAGCTTTTTCACACATAGACCATAAAGCCCATATAAGGCCAACATACAGCCTAATAAAATCTCACTACTGTGCCCATGACTTTGGCTTAAAGTGGGTAGAAAGCTCCATATTGAGCCCACCACAATACCTACAAGCAAAGTCCAGAAACGGCGAACAAAAGCCCAGACATGGCCTTCAGCAAAAAGCTGCCAGACATTTGTGACCATAGAAGGGACAATTAAAAGAGATGCCGCCTGAAAAGGGCTCATCGCAATAGTGAGTAAGCCCATTGACACTGCTGGTAAACCTAAGCCAATCATGCCTTTAATCATGCCAGCAAAGGCAAACACCACCATAATAATTGCTAGAAATGTCACTGTTTATCTCCGATTCCCCATATGGTTATGCTACGGAAAAAACAGGTTTTGCCCTATTCTTGTTTTTGGGAGTGGGCCTCAATTAAAAGTTGAGGCCGTTTTATATTTTTCTTCTAAAACATTGCTAAAAATACTTTCAATCATCCAAACCCGATACAAGCTATTAAATACATAGCTTTGCCCATCAATACGTAATTCTAAAACTGGCAAATCAGGCTGATGCTTATCTTTGCAAAGCGCATCATTTTGTGCCAGAACCGAAGGGACGTCCTGCTCGGTTAACTGCTCAATACCAAGCTGTTGCTGTAACTCTTGGAAATGTCTTTGGAAAGATAGATCTTTTCCTTTGGTCCAAACCGCTTGCAAAATCGTAAAAATTGTTTCGAGTTGCTGACCTTCAGACACACTATAGAAAAGCTTTGCCATCTCAAGCGTGGTTTCTTCGGTAGGACGGCAAAAAGGTGTAAAAGCAACCTCTGTACGTTTAGAAACACGTGTTGCCAAGCTCCAGTCAAACCAGTCACGCCCTTGGTAGCTCAGTGGATAGACTTTTAACTGAATATCATAATAGTCTGCGAGTTCTTCTTTAATATAAGCAAGAAGCAACCAGCTCATCGGGTCTTCTAAAGCAATAAATACATCAAGCTCAGGATGAAGAGACTGAATTTCATTGAGCGCTTCAGCATCATTAATTAAATGCTCACGCCATTCGATATGATTAATTAAAAAAATCGGATTACCCGTCAGTAACTTTTGCTGTTTTAAGCGGCGAGTTAAACGTAATAAATCATCTACTGCGTGATATTTACGACCACCAAATTCAAAGTATGCCGCAGGAACAGACTCATCTGTAAAAATACGTTCTGGAAAATGCTGTGGAACCTGATGCTTCACTGCCATGGCATGTAAAGTACGTAACTTTCCATATTGTTGTTGCCAAAGCATGTGAAAAATATCTTCAAGTAAATGTAAGAAATTTTGACCCTGTAATGGGGTTCTTCTTAATATAACTGTGGCTTGTTTTAAAGCTTCTTGGCTTGGGATTTCTGGAAACTCATCAAAAGCAAAACGGTGCTGTTTTGCTAAAATTTTGGCATCATTTAAACAATAATGCTGCCACTCCTCATGCGTCATACTATTAGGAGGTTCAGAAGCCGTATGAGAAATAATAATTTTTAAAGGCTTAAGCTCATCACTTAAAATTTCATCTAATTGAGACAATTGCTGAACAGCTAGATAGCTATACACATCATCAAGTCGTAAATAAATACTTAAACCATTTTCCGTGGGTAACACCGCTTGACGAGAAGGCTTTTGGTAAAACCAGCTCGATCGGATAGGGTCAAACCAACGGCGTAGCAGTGACATGAGTAGTGCCTCTAAAAAATAAATCCTAAGCAAGATCAAAAATTATTTTGATCATAGTGCAAGGTGAAACAGGAGTCGAGATGGAAAGATGACTCCCGGAGTTCGCGCAGAAAATATGTCATGTATTTCGCGAGGTTCTGCATAGGTGAAGATTTTATCACCATTTTATGACAAACCCCTAGAATGATCTGAAAACACCTTTTTCTACAAGCCGATTTTTTTTACCAGACATAAAAAAATGCACCCATAACATGATAACAATTCATCGTGTTAATAGGTGCATGATTCCTACTCAATTATTTAAATTGAATATTTTATAGAACGCGTACAGCTCCTTTTGCTGCACTTGTTGTATGCATTGCATAAACTTTTAA
>Ga0157367_1000940_pt1 | contig 13178 bp, 11 predicted proteins | sample AttbisABBM2_FD_113142 | JGI IMG/M metagenome (GOLD analysis project Ga0157367, IMG submission 113142) | Fungus gardens microbial communities from leaf cutter ant in Botucatu, State of São Paulo, Brazil - Atta bisphaerica ABBM2 | ecosystem: Host-associated > Fungi > Mycelium > Unclassified ...
GCCGATGCCCGCGCATACGCCGAGCGGCTCGCGGCGCGTATAGACGAACGACTCGGCGCGCAGCGGCACCTGCAGCCCTTCGATCGCGGTCGCGAGGCCCGCGTAGTACTCGATCACGTCCGCACCGGTGACGATGTCGACCGCGAGCGTCTCGGCGATCGGCTTGCCGGTGTCGCGCGTTTCCAGCGCCGCGAGTTCGTCGTTGCGCTCGCGCAGCAGCTCGACCGCGCGGCGCAGGATGCGCGAGCGCTGCATCGCGGTCATCGCGGCCCATTCGCGCTGGCCTTCCCGCGCCGATGCGACCGCGCGGTCGACGTCGGCGGTGCTCGCCTGCTGCACTTGCGCGAGCAGTTCGCCGGTGGCGGGATCGAAGGTGTCGAAAGTCTTGCCGCTGGTGGCGTCGACGTAGCCGCCGCCGATGTAGAGGCGCTGCAAACCGAATACGGACATGAGGATCTCCTTGAGGGCGATTGCGCGCCGCGTCAGTCGGACGCGAGCAGCAGGTCGATGTAATCGTGGGCAAGCTTCAGCGCCGCCCGGGTGTCGAACGGGCCGCCGGCGAGCGCGCCGCGCAGCCACAGGCCGTCGATCAGCGCGGCGAGGCCGCTGGCCGCTTCGCGCGCTCTCGCGCGCGGCACGGCCTTCGCGAATTCCGCGCACAGGTTCGAATAGAGCCGCCGCGTGTTGACGTGCTGCAGGCGCTTCAGCGCCGGCTCGTGCATGCTCTGCGACCAGAACGCGAGCCAGGTCTTCATTACGGGCGCGCTGATCTGCGTGTCGTCGAAGTTCGCGGCGACGATCGCGCGCAGCCGGGCGCGCGGATCCTTGCGCGCGGCGACGCGGCGGCGCGTGGTGGCCGACCACAGGTCGCGCAGCACGTGGCGCATCGTTGCTTCGAGCAGGCCGTCCTTGTCGCCGAAGTAATGGCTGACGATGCCGGTGGAAATGTTCGCGCGCTGCGCGACCGACGCGAGCGTCGTGCCGGGCAGGCCGGCTTCGTCGATCGAGCGCAGCGTCGCGTCGATCAACTGCGCACGGCGGACTTCCCGCATTCCGACTTTCGGCATCGCGACTCCCTGGGCCCGGACGGCAGATCGATGGAAGCCGTGAGCTTAGCGGTTTTTTATTGATCGTTCAATCAATAAAAAAGCGGGGTCGGAGGGGCGAAGGCGGGGGAAAACGGGGTGCGATTGGCGGTCGCGGCGATGTGCAACTGCGGAAAAGCGGATCCGAAAGACAGTTAAATAAAATGGAGTTTGTTTAAAACGGATAAAGAGAGTGGCAAGTTTATAAGCCGCCGCCTCGATATTTTTTGCCATTTCCTCTTCGAAAGATTGTAAATGTGACCGATGTTTGTCGGCGTGTGGAAATTTTCAGAATGTTCGGGGGAGATGATTGATGCGAGGGTGAGGCTGTCGTGAGATAGCGTATGGAATACAAGGCATTGATTATTAATGGAAATAATGCGAGTTTTCAGCGCATTGAAAGGTAATTGAAAAATGATTGCGTATCCCTCGCAAACCTTTGCTCATACCATAAAAAATGCTCGAAAAATTTGAATCGACGGCATTTCAGGGTTGAGTAGAGGGGATATTTGAACCTGCTTGAGTGATCAATATTCGGCGTATTAGTATGGCGCCGCACTGGCAGGAAATAATCGACGCCGCCGAATTTGGTGCGGTGCGCCGGCCGTGGCGCAATCGGGGGTTGCGCCGCGGGCCGGCGCGTCGCCATTGCATGCGCGTGTGCACCTGCGGCAAAGCGCTCAGCCGAACCGCCGCATCCACCCGGAGAACGACGATGCCGACCGAAAAACACGTGGTTCCGCTGCCGAATGGTCTGAAGGTTTACGTCGAGCGCCAGGTGTTCGATCCGGCGTTCGACACGGCGATCCTCGTCAACGGCGCGCTGGCGACGACGGCGTCGTTCGGGCAGACCGTCCAGTACCTCGGCGAGCGGATGAACACGGTCTGTTTCGACCTGCCGTACGCGGGGCAGTCGCGCCAGCACAACCCGGGCTGCTTCATCCTGACGAAGGACGACGAGGTGGCGATCCTGCAGCATCTGGTCGAGCGCTTCGCGCCCACCTATCTCGTGTCGGTGTCGTGGGGCGGCGTCGCGTCGCTGTTCGCGCTCGCGCGCGGCTGCCCGAGCGTGCGGCGCGCGGCGATCTGCTCGTTCTCGCCGTTCCTGAACGATGCGATGGTCGACTACGTGACCCGCGCACGCGACCACATCGCCGCCGGCGAGAACCTGAAGGCCGCGCAGCTGCTCAACGACACCGTGGGCCGCTACTTGCCGCGCATCATGAAGCTGTACAACTACCGCTACCTCACGCGCCTGCCGCGCGACGAGCAGGACCAGGTCGCGTTCCACGTCGACCAGATCCTGTCGCTGCAGCCCGAACGCTACCTGAGCGAGTTCTCGAACATCCGCTGCGAGCTGAAGTTCGTCAACGGCGCGCTCGACGAATACACGACGCCCGCCGAAGTCCGCACGCTCGCCGCGCACGTGCCGCGCGCACAGTTCGCGACGATCCCCGGCGCCGGCCATTTCCTCGACATCGAAGGCCGCGCGCAGCGCGACAGCACGCGCGCCGAGCTGCTCGGCTTCTTCTGCGACGCCGCGCCGACGCTGCTCGGCATGCCGCCCGACATGCCGGCCGCGTGCCTCGCCACGGCGATGCCCGCACTGTCGTCGTGACGCCGCGCGCGCCGCTCCGCGCATCCGATTTCCACTCCACCCGAGGCAGGCCAGCCGTGAATATCGTTCAGAGCATCGCCATCGTCGTACCGTGGGCCGCGTGGCTCGCGTACTGGATCGCCACGTCGAACGCGGTGAAGGCGACCGTGCGCAAGGAGGCGTCGCGCTCGCGCACGCTGCAATCGATTCCGCTGATCGTCGGCGGCGCGCTGATCATCCTGCCCGACCCGACGTGGCAGGCGCTCGCGCCCGACTGGCATCGCTTCGGCCTGCAGGCGCAATGCGGCCTCGCGGTGCTGGTGGCGGGCCTGCTGTTCTCGGTGTGGGCGCGGCGGCATCTCGGCACGAACTGGAGCGTGTCCGTCACGCTGAAGGCCGATCACGAACTGATTCGCACCGGCCCGTACGCGCTCGTGCGGCACCCGATCTACACGGGCTGCCTGCTCGCGCTCGCCGGCGCCGCGCTGATCGGCGGCGAGTGGCGCGGCGTGCTCGGCGTGCTGCTGGTGTTCGCGTCGCTCGCGTACAAGGTGCGCGTCGAGGAGAGCTGGCTGACCGGCCATTTCGGGCCGGCCTATGCGCAGTACCGCCGCGAAGTCGCGGCGCTGATCCCCGGCTTCTACTGACTCCCGCGAGGCGCGCGATGGCGAAGGTGATCGTGACGGCGATCGGCTCGGCGGGCGACGTGCATCCGCTGCTCGGCGTCGCGCGCGCGCTCGCGGCGCGCGGCCATCAGGTCGTGTTCTGCACGCATCCGCCGTTCGAGGCAGCCGTGCGGCGCTGCGGCTTCGCGTTCGTGCCGGTCGGCACCGCGGCCGAGTACGACGCGGCGATGGCGAACCCCGCGCTGTGGGATCCGCGCACGTCGTTCCGCACGCTGTGGCAGGTGATCGCGCCGGTGCTGCGGCCGCATTACGACGCGCTGCGCGCGCTGACGGACGCCGACACCGTGCTGGTCGGCACGCTGTGGGCCTTCTCCGCGCGCTTCATGCAGGAGTTGCACGGCACGCCGTACGTGTCGGTGCAGGTGTCGCCGTCGACGCTGCTGTCCGCGCATGCGCCGCCGACGCATCCGCGCCTGACGATTCCCGCGCGCTGGCCGCTGCCGGTCAAGGCCGCGCTGATGACGCTGATCGAGCGTGCCGCGCTCGACCGCGTGTGCGGCCCCGCGCTGAACGCGGTGCGCGCGGATCTCGGGCTGCCGCCCGCGCGGCGCGTGCTCGGCCGCTGGCTGCATTCGACCGACGGCGTGCTGTGCCTGTTTCCCGACTGGTTCGCGCGGCCGCAGGCGGACTGGCCCGCGAATCATCTGCAAAGCGGCTTTCCGCTGTTCAACGACGTCGGCGAACCGGCGGGCGATGCCGGGCTCGACGCGTTCCTCGCGGCGGGCGCGCCGCCGGTCGTGTTCACGGCCGGCTCGACGCGCGTCGATCACGCGGCGTATGCACGCGCGGCGAGCGAGGCGCTGCGCATCACCGGCGCGCGCGGCATCCTGCTGACGCCGGGCGACGTGCCGGCGGGCGGCGCATCGCTGCTCGTGCGGCGCTTCGTGCCGATGCGCACGCTGCTGCCGCGCTGCCGCGCGCTCGTGCATCACGGCGGCATCGGCACCGCGGCGCTCGCGTACGAGGCCGGCATTGCGCAGGTGGTGACGCCGTTCGCGCACGACCAGTTCGACAACGCGCAGCGCGTCGCCGCGAGCGGCTGCGGCGTGCGGCTCGATGGCCCGGTCGATGGTGCGCGACTTGGCGCGGCGCTCGCACGCGTGCTCGACGATCCCGCGTTCGCCGCGCACGGCGCGCGGGCGCGTGCGGCGCTCGCCGCCGCGCCGGACGGCTGCGCGCGCGCGGCGGATTTCATCGAACGGTTCGTGCCGGCGCAGGGGCGCGCGGGCGCGCGTTCCGCACCGGCCGCCGCGGCGGCAAGCGCATGAGCACCGCATCGCCGCTTCGTGATGCGCATGCCGCGCCGGCAAGCCCTGCCGCGGCAGAGGCATCCACGCGGCTGCTGCGCGGCGCGCGCCTCGCGCTGCTGACGTTCGCGCTGTCGCTCGCGACCTTCATCGAGGTGCTCGACTCGACCGTGACGAACGTCGCGGTGCCGGCGATCTCGGGCAGCCTCGGCGTGTCGAACAGCCAGGGCACGTGGGTGATCAGCTCGTATTCGGTCGCCGCCGCGATCGCGGTGCCGCTCACCGGCTGGCTCGCGCGCCGCGTCGGCGAGCTGCGCCTGTTCGTCGGCGCGGTGCTGCTGTTCACGCTGACGTCGCTGCTGTGCGGGCTCGCGCGCGACCTGCACGTGCTGGTCGTGTGCCGCGCGCTGCAGGGGCTGTTCTCGGGGCCGATGGTGCCGCTGTCGCAGACGATCCTGCTGCGCGCGTTCCCGGCCGACAAGCGCACCGTCGCGCTCGCGCTGTGGGCGATGACGGTGCTGCTCGCGCCGATCTTCGGGCCGGTGGTCGGCGGCTGGATCATCGACAGCTTCTCGTGGCCGTGGATCTTCCTGATCAACCTGCCGATCGGCATCTTCTCGTTCGCGGTGTGCACCGCGATGCTGCGGCCCGACGCGCAGCGCGGCGCGGCCGGCCCGGTCGACGTGCCGGGCATCGTGCTGCTCGTGGTGGGCGTCGGCGCGTTGCAGGCGATGCTCGACCTCGGCCACGACAAGGGCTGGTTCGGCTCGCCGCTGATCGTCACGCTCGCGATCGTCGCGGCGCTCGCGATCGTGTCGCTGCTGATCTGGGAAGCGGGCGAGGCGCATCCGGTCGTCGAGCTGAGCCTGTTCCGCGACCGCACGTTCTCGTTCTGCGTGCTGATCATCTCGCTCGGGATGATGAGCTTCTCGGTGGTGGGCGTGGTGTTCCCGCTGTGGCTGCAGGCGGTGATGGGCTACAACGCTTTCCATGCGGGGCTTGCGACCGCGCCGCTCGGCATCCTCGCGCTCGTGTTCTCGATTCTCGTCGGCCTGCATGCGCACCGCTTCGACGCGCGCGTGCTCGCGACGTTCGGCTTCCTGGTGTTCGCGGGCGTGCTCGCGTGGGACGCGCACTTCACGCTGAACATGACGTTCGCGCAGGTCGTCGCACCGGGGCTGATCCAGGGCATCGGGCTGCCGTGCTTCTTCATTCCGCTGACCGCGGCGACGCTGTCGCGCATCCCCGACGACAAGCTCGCGGCCGCGTCGAGCCTGTCGAACTTCCTGCGCACGCTGTCGGCCGCGTTCGGCACCGCGATGAGCGTGACGCTGTGGGACAACCGCGCGACCTATCACTACGACGTCGTGTCGCAGTCGGTCACGCAGGCCGCGGCGAACACGCAGCGCTTCGTGCACGCGCTCAACGCGATGGGCATCGACGGCGTGCGCGAGCTGGCGACGCTGAACCGCGTCGTGATGCAGCAGGCATACATGATGGCGACGGGCGACATGTTCTGGATGGCGAGCATGACGTGCGTCGTGCTCGCCGCGATGATGTGGCTCACCCGGCCGAAGCGGGGCGCGGCGGCGTCCTTTGGACATTGATTGCTCGTAGGAGGCAACATGGCGGCACTCGGCGCGCTCGTGATTCTCTACCACCCGACCGACGCGCAGCTCGCGGCGCTCGGCGCACTGCGGCGCGCGTGCGACGCACTTCTCGTCGTCGACAATACGCCGCAGCCCGACGCGCAGGCGCGCGACGTCTGCGCGCGCGACGGCATCGCGCTGCTGCATCACGGCAATCGCGGCGGGATCGCGGGCGCGTTCAACGCGGGGCTCGCGGCGCTGTTTCGCGAACGCGTCGATGCGGTCGCGCTGTTCGACCAGGATTCGGCGGTGCCGGCCGCGTTCTTCCCGGCCATGCGCGATGTGTGCGCGGGGCTCGCGCACCGCGCGTTCCTCGCGGGGCCGCGCGTGTTCGACGAGAACGCGCGCAGCTTCCTGCCCGAGCTGTCGACCAACGGCATCACGCTGCGGCGCCTGCGCATCGAGCCGGGCGCGCCGCTGCAGCGCTGCGCGTTCCTGATTTCGTCGGGCTGCGTCGTGTCGCGCGATGCCTACGACACGCTCGGCCCGTTCGACGAGACGCTCGTGATCGATCACGTCGATACCGAATACAGCTTCCGCGCGCTCGCGCGCAACGTGCCGCTCTATGTCGTGCCGTCGCTGGTGCTGTCGCACCGGATCGGCGCGAAGCAGCGCCACGCGTTCGGCCCGTTCGAGATGACGTCGATGAATCATCTGTGGCAGCGGCGCTATTACAGCGCGCGCAACGGCGTGCAGCTCGGCATCCAGTACGGGCTGCGCTTCCCGGTCGCGATCGTGCCGAACCTGCTGACGCTGTGGCAGATCGTGCAGATCGCGCTCGTCGAGCGCGACAAGCGCGCGAAGCTCGGCGGCATCCTGCTCGGCATCGCCGACGGCCTGTTCGGCCGGCTCGGCCCGCTCGAGCGCACGCGCCCGCGGCTCGCCGCGCGCGTGCCGCGCGTGCGGCAAGGGTGAGGGCGACGATGCGACGTTCGATGTCGAGAACCGGCAAGATAGCCGCTTCACTGGTTATTTCGTTTGCGCTGGGCGGTTGCGCGCCGTCAGGATTCCTGCCTTCACTGTCGCTGCGCGCACCGGCCGACGACGCGCTCGCGCACACGGTGGGCCCGGGCGCCGGCGGCGCATGGCCCGCGCCGGACTGGGTCGCGCAATTCCAGGATCCGCAGCTCGACCAGCTGATCGCCGACGCGCTGCAGCAGAACCCCGACCTGCAGGTCGCACAGGCGCGGCTGCGGATCGCGCAGGCGCAGCTGCAGCAGTTCGATTCGCTGACCGGGCTGACCGGCACCGCCGGCGCGACGGTCAGCCGCGCGCGCATGCCGCAGCCGGGCGACATCGCCGACGTGTCGGTGGGCGGCTACAAGGTGCCGGTGCAGATCTTCGGCGATCCGGTCGTGTCGCCGTCGTCGGTGTTCGTCGGGCTCACGTACCAGCTCGACCTGTGGGGCAGGTACAAGGCCGCGACGAAAAGCCTGATGTCGCTGCGCGATGCCGCGCGCGTCGAGGCCGAACAGGTGCGCCTCACGCTGTCGACGGCGATCGTCACCGTGTACTGCCGGCTCGACGAGGCGTATGCGGCGCGCGACCTGCTGCAGCAGAAGCAGAAGGTGAGCGAGCGGGTGACGACGGTGCTGCGCGAGCGCACCGCGCGCGGCCTCGACAACGCGTACGACGCGAGCGACGCGTCGATCAAGCGCAGCCGCCTGCTTGCGCAGATCGCGCTGAACGACGAGCAGATCAAGCTCGCGCAGCTGCAGCTCGGCGTGCTGTCGGGGCGCGGCCCCGAGCGCGGCCTCGCGCTGCAGCGCCCGCGCGTCGGCAAGCTCGGCGATGCGCCGCTGCCCGCGCGGCTGCCGGCCGACCTGCTCGGCCGCCGGCCCGACATCGTCGCCGCGCGGCTGCGCGTCGAGGCCGCGTATGCGAGCGCCGACGCGACGCGCGCGGAGTTCTACCCGGACGTGAACCTCGTCGCGCTCGGCGGCGTGTTCGCGCTGGCGCCCGCGTCGCTGTTCAAGCGCGACGCGCTCGCGGGCTCGGTCGGCCCGGCGGTGTCGCTGCCGATCTTCGATCGCGGGCGGCTGAAGGCGAAGCTCGGCGCGGACGTCGCGCAGGCGGACGTTGCGATCGGCCTGTACAACAAGGCCGTCGACGACGCGCTCGGGCAGGTCGCGCAGCTCGTCACGTCGCTGCAGACCGCGCAGACGCTCGTCGCGCAACAGCAGGACGCGGTGAACGCCGCGCAGAAGATCGTGCAGATCGCGGCCGACCGGCACCGGCGCGGGGTGCTGATGCAGAAGGACGTCGACGTCGCGAATCTCACGCTGATCGACGAGCGTGCGCAACTGATCGGGACGCTGGGCCGGCAGCGCACGCTGCGCGTCGCGCTGATCGGCGCGCTGGGCGGCGGGTTCGACGCAGGCGCAACGGTGGCGCAGGCGCCGGCCGTGCATCAGGCGCGCAGCGGGGCGGCGAGGCGCGGTGCTGCGACCGCTGCGGCCGCGAGCCGGGCTGCGGCGGCGGGTACGTCGAACGACGCGCGCCCGGAGCGCGTTGCCGGGCCACCGGCTACCGGTGCGGCGAGTGTCGCACCTGCACCCGCACGGCGCGACGACGCGTCGCGTGCGTCGATGGTCGGCGTGACCGACCCCGGCGCGACGCCTCGCGGTACGCCTGTTCTCGCGCGCGCGGCATCGGCGAACTCGACGCCGGCGGCGAAACCCGTCTTCCAGCACGATCGTCTGATCGTTACGCAAAGCGACTGATGCACCACGACAACCTTCATACTGCCGCGCAGCCGGCGGCGCTGAACGACCCGGCAGGCGATGCGCGCCGCGCGACGCGCCGCAAGCGCTTCACCGTGTTCTTCGCGGTCGTGCTGCTGGCCGCGCTCGCGTGGCTCGCGTACTGGCTGATCAGCGACCGCTACTACGAGGACACCGACGACGCGTACGTGGCCGGCAGCATCGTGCAGGTGGCCGCGCAGGTGCCGGGCACCGTCACCGACGTGCTGGTGGGCGACACGCACACGGTGCGTGCGGGGCAGACGCTCGTGCGGCTCGACGACGCGGAGGCGTCGGTCGCGTTCGCGCAGGCGAAGGCGCAACTCGCGCAGGCCGTGCGGCAGGTCGCGAACGCGAAGATCTCGAACACGATGTACGTCGAAGCGGTGAACGCACGGCGCGCGGACCTGTCGCTCGCGCAGCGCGCGCTCGCGGCGCGCTCCGGCGCGTCGGTCGAGATCGTCGCGCCGGAGGAACTCGCGCGCGCGCGTGCGGCGGCGGCCGGCGCGCAGGCGAATCTCGCGGCCGCGCAGGCGCAGCTCGATGCCGCGCGCGCGCTCGGCGGCAAGCTGCCGGTCGACGAGAGCCCGGCCGTCGTGCAGGCGGCCGCGCAGTTCAAGCTCGCGTACCGCAACCTGAAGCGCACGACGATCGTCGCGCCGGTCGACGGCACGGTCGGCCAGCGCGCGGTGCAGGTCGGCCAGCAGGTCGGGCCGGGCGTGCCGCTGATGTCGATCGTGCAGTTGAAGCAGCTGTGGATCGAGGCGAACTTCAAGGAAGGGCAGATCCGGCACATGCGCGTCGGCCAGCCGGTCGAGATCGTGTCGGATCTCTACGGCACGCGCGTCGTCTATCGCGGCCGCGTGCAGGGCTTCTCGGCGGGCACCGGCAGCGCGTTCTCGATGCTGCCGTCGCAGAACGCGGCGGGCAACTGGATCAAGGTCGTGCAGCGCGTGCCGGTCGTGATCGCGATCGAGGCGGCGGACCTTGCCGCGCATCCGCTGCGCGTCGGGCTGTCGATGCGGGTGGCGGTGGATACGCACGAGCGCGGCGGGCATGCGCTCGACGGCGAGCCGCCGACGCCGGTGCAAAGCACGCGCGTGCATGACGGGGTCGCGAGCGAGGCGGAAGCGGCTGCTGCGGCGGTGATTCGTGACAATCAGGGCGGGTGAACGCTTTGGCGCTCGACTGGCCGCGGGTCAACGAACAATGTGTCAGCCGACAATTCCTAACGCAGGTATTGCATACGTTGCGAGATGAAACCTCGCGACGAACAGGGTAGCGCCTCCGGACACGATTCCCCCGCTGGCGTGTAGACCATCGCCGATACGCGATGGCATTGAGTATGGCGAAATCGATAGGTGCATCATTCCGCAAGCCAACAGATCATTGAGCGTGACAGTTGCACTCAACTCGTTACGCAGCCGTCACCCGGTGCGTTTGTGGCTCGATGTGCGTACCAAAAGAAAAGGGAAAACGGCCCATGTTGTGCGGGCCGCGTGGTCACTTCGCGAAGTAATCGGCAAGGTAAAGGGTGGCGGTCACGGCAAGAATTGCGACGCCCCATAGCGCCCACTTTCTGACCGGCCATCGCCTCCAAGCAACCGCGTTGAGTGCACAGAAAGCGAATGCGGGGCCGAAGGAATACGAAATCAGTACCGGCGCAACCCACCAAGGTGTCACGCATTTGCCTAGCTCGTGGCAGCCTGTCGCTATGTGGTTCGGCACGACCCAGTAGACGTGACTGAACGTATAGATGAAAACCCACGTGACGAGCAACCCGAACAGCAAGCCGCATAGCGATATCACAAGTCGGTTCACTTGATTTCTTGAGAAAGATGACGCACGCGGGAGCGTGCGTGGCATCGGTCAGTTCACGATATGCAAAACCCGGACACTCAGGAACGCCAGGAGCCAATGCGCGGCAACGGCACTAACAAGAAATCCGGCTACGACGAGCGATGAGCAGCGTCGTGCAAACAGGTAGAAGCCCAGCGCTGCAAACAGAATTGGCGGGGCGAAGATGTATGCGAACAGTTCGATTGTGCTCTGCGCTGTTACAGCGCAGGCATCCACGCCGCCACCGCATTCCCCGGCGCGCGGGATGCAGAGTCGAGGGAAAGCGGAACACAGATGGCTGTCAAGCAGCGCCCACACGACTACACTCGCTAGCCCGGCAAGCGCGGAACCTACGGTTCCAAAGACGCGGCGCATTATTTGATTTCCCAAAAGAGGATTTGCGTCGAATTCCGAAGGTCAGACCATCCGATTGACGTACCGGGCAGTAGTGCTTGCAGGCCAAGCACGCGACCATACGTTGCAAAGACGCCGGGCGCGCTGCTGACGGTGAGCCGAAATCCGTTCCACAGGTCGATATGACCTCCGCTCGCATTCTCCTTTGCCTCGCCGTCTCGTGTCCAGTATCGCGAAAACTGAATGATGCCGGTGCGGCCATTGACCTTCGATTCCCAATCTGAACCGGTAACGTTATCGGCTTTTGGAAGACCTGCAAACGGTTGTAGTTGCAACCATTCTCCCAGTTCGTCAGCGCGTGTTGCGGTCGACTTGCCATCAAGCAAGATGCGCCCGATAGTCTTTGCGCCTGTCATTGGCTTGACGGTCTTCGCATTGAACGACTTCATATCGACGCCCACGCGATGCAGCGTGACACTCAGGCGGATAGCGCACTGGTTCGTGTATGCGGGGTTGTCGTATGGGTTGCCGGACGGGAAGTTATCCCACAGCTCTTTGAACGTGATTGCAGGAACAGGAATCGATTTCCGCGATTGCGGCGTGTCGTTTGAGCGGACCTTTGATGGTTTGGTATGCGGCATTGCTATTCTTCCCCGTGTTGCTTCGCAAGTGCGTCGTCGCCCCAGTAGACGGTATAGTCGTCGGAGTTGTCACCGGTATGGATTCGCGGCAAGACTCCATCCACGCCAAGGCGGCCGGAATGCACGCGACCGTCTGTCGTTTCGATGTAGTAGGGCAAACCTCCCACCCGATGTTCGGTTACCGTCACTTGCTCGTCGAAAGCGCCTTTTTTGATCGACGCGACGCTGCCAGTTGCCGTAAGGCTCGAAACGACCTTCCCGTTGCCCTCTACCCTGTCATTGCACCATTTTTCGCCGGCCAGCGATGCGACGATGCGCGGGGGCGTCGGGCATCCGCACAATACGACGTCACCGTCTAGCGCAACCTCGCCCATGAACTTTATTCGGTAGGGGCCGCCTGACTTTGCGATGATGCCGGGACGCTTGCATGTGGCACAGAAGGCCTGTCCACCGATCAGGGCGACTTGATGGCGGCCCATCTCGAATACCGGCCCGCCATATGCGCTAATCTGACCGCCACTGGACAGCGCGTCGCCAACGACTGCGATTCGTCGCATCATGCTTTGAGTCTCCCTCGGAAAGCCGTAATCCTAGCTTCACGATGCTCGAGGCTATCTTGATTTTATTGGCAGTGCGATTCGATCGAGAAGTTATCGCCACGCGTCCGCGGCGTGTCGGACTGTCGATGCGGGTGGCGATCGGCATGCACGATCGCGCAGGGCACACGCCCGATAGCGAGTCGCTGGCGCCAACGGAGAACACGAGCGTGCACGCTGCTATCGTGAGCGAGGCCGATTCGGTGGCCGATCCGGCAGGTGCCGGTATCCACATGGAATTGCTCACACAAGGCGACCGCTGGAGATGCATTCCAGCTAGGCTGAGACGATCCCGAACCGGCATTGCGCGCGGGCGTCATATCCGCCGGAACGCCGGAACGCTGCGCTGCAACGTAGCATGCTGCCCGCCCGGAAAGGACGGGCACGACCGCATTGCGTGCTCTGCGGCCGCTCCCGCCATGTCGGCCCGGATCAAACCCATGTCGCGTTTAGCACATCGGCCCCCCCACGTCCCGGACTACTCTCGAACAGCGCGCTGCCTGCTCGCCTCATCCGCCGGCGGGCCGCAGCGCCATCCAACGAGACATGGAGACAATACGATGAGCAGCAATCGAGGTGTCGTCTATCTTGGGCCGGGCCAGGTCGAGGTGCAGAAGATCGATTATCCGAAGATGGTCGATCCGAGCGGCCGCGCGATCGGCCACGGCGTGATACTGAAAGTGGTCAGCACGAACATCTGCGGTTCCGACCAGCACATGGTGCGCGGCCGCACGACCGCGCCC
>Ga0157367_1000942_pt1 | contig 13155 bp, 11 predicted proteins | sample AttbisABBM2_FD_113142 | JGI IMG/M metagenome (GOLD analysis project Ga0157367, IMG submission 113142) | Fungus gardens microbial communities from leaf cutter ant in Botucatu, State of São Paulo, Brazil - Atta bisphaerica ABBM2 | ecosystem: Host-associated > Fungi > Mycelium > Unclassified ...
TCTCACCGCCCGGTTTCTCGCCGCCCGGTTTCTCCCCGCCCGGATTCTCACCGCCCGGATTCTCACCGCCCGGGTTCTCGCCGCCCGGGTTCTCACCGCCCGGGTTCTCGCCGCCCGGGTTCTCACCGCCCGGGTTTTCGCCACCCGGGGTCTCGCCGCCGTCATCCATGGCACCGAGATACCAGACGTTACCCCCGGTGAGGCCGTCCTTGTCCTGCTGGCTGTACAGGGTGTACATGTACGTGCCGCCGTCAACGACTCTGGTGCTTCGCCCTGAAGCCGTGACCATTTCAAAATCAATGTCTCCGCCCTTCTCATGGATGAGGTTCAGCGTCAAATCAGTGTGATCTGATATCTCTTTACCGGAGTCAGCCACGGCAATACCAAAATGACCAGTGCCCTGTTCGATAGTGACGAAGTTGGCTTTACGATCGGCGAGAGATGTGTTCAGGAGGAAGTTTCCGGTGCCATTCAGCTCTGTAATCGTTAGCTTCGCAAATTCACCATCGCTGTTGCGCAGGAAGTTGACATTACCGCCGTCCATGATGAGCTTACCGACCTGAGCCGTGGTCTGGCCGGATGTGGCATCGGAAAGGTCGTTAACAGAGAGGGTGCCTCCCTGAATGTTTACGTCCGTTGCGAGAGAGCCAGCGTTCATCAGCAGTTCGCCACCGGCGCTCACTCTGGTTTCGCCGTCGGCCACTGCGCCGGTCATCAGCCAGGACTTGCCGCTGCTGATGGTGGTGTTAGTGGTCTTGCCACCACTGGATACGTTCTGTATCCCACCGCCGTAAATGTCAGTAGAGGTGGCCGAGCCGCCACTGTAGATGTTCTGTTGACCACCATTGCTTATGAATGTCGAGATGGCCGTTCCGCCGCTGGATATGTTCTGTTTACCGCCACCACTGATGATAGTGACAGTGGCCGAACCGCCACTGGAGACGATCTGAATGCCATCACTGTTGAGGGTAGTGGAAATAGCTGCGCCGCCATTGCTGACGAATTGAGCGCCTGAAGTGATGGTGGTGCTAATGGCAGTACCTCCTTCCAGGTTCGACAGGGCATTAAAAATGTAACCAGAACCACTGATGGTGGTGCTAGTAGCAACGCCACCACTTGAAACGTGCTGAGTGCCGTCTGTGATGGTTGTAGAAGTGGCCGAGCCGCCACTGGATACGTGCTGGTGCCCACCACCAAGGGTAGTGACAGTGGCCGAACCTCCACTGTTGACATACTGATTGCCGCGTGTGATGGTTGTAGAAGTGGCCGAGCCGCCATTTGCAACGTACTGAGTGCCGAGCGTGATGGTTGTAGAAGTGGCCGAGCCGCCACTATGAATGAACTGATATCCACCACTAATGATCTCAGTAAAGTTAGCCGAACCACCATCTGAAATGCTCTGAGTTCCACTATTAATTATGGTGTCAGTGGCCGATCCGCCACTGTTAATGTACTGATTTGCACCGCCTCTGATGGTTGTAGAAGTGGCCGAACCACCACTGTTGACGTGTTGTTCACCACGACTATTGATGGTGGTAGAGGTCACCGAGCCACCCTCGACGTACTGTCGGGCACCACTGTTGATAGTGGTAGATGTAGCCTTACCGCCAGCGAAGACGGTCTGATAGCCCCAGTCATCAATAGTGGTGTGCGTTGCCGAACCGCCACTGGAGACGTGCTGTCTTCCACCACTACTAATGTCAGTGGAGATGACGAGCCCACCACTGGAAACGTACTGATATCCCCCACTTTTGATAGTCGTAGAGGTGACCGAACCGCCACTGTAAACGTTTTGGTGACCACCACTGTTGATGGAGGTAAAGGTGGCCGAGCCGCCACTGGAGATGTTCTGTTGACCACCGCTGTTGATGGTAGAAGACGTTGCCGTGCCACCACTAAATATGTACTGAGCACCGCCAGTATTTATGATAGTGGAGGAGGCCCTACCATTAACGCCTTGATAGCCACCATTAACTTTGGTGTCAGTAGCTGAGGCACCGCTGCCGACGACCTGTCGACCACCACTGACGAGGATAGAAGAGGAGGCCAGACCGCCACTGGCGATCGACTGAAGGCCAAAATCGCGTATGGTAGTGGATATTGCCGTACCTATGACGTGTTGTTCACCTTCTTTGTATACGGTAGTAGTGATGGCTATCCCGCCACTAGAAACCAACTGAACTCCATCAGCATTTATAGTAGTAGAGGTTGCTGAACCGTCACTCTCGACGTGCTGATAGCCTCCACTATTGATGGTGGCAGTAGTGGCTGAGCCGCCACTGAGGATGTACTGTCCACCACCTTCGATGGTGGTAGAATTCGCCGAACCTCCGTTATCGACATATTGATAACCCCAGGTGTTGATGGTTGTGTTACTGGCCAATCCACCCATTGATACGTGCTGACTACCACCGCTGTTGATAGTGGTAGAAGTGGCCTGGCCACCACTGAAGATGCCCTGAGTACCACTGTTTATGGTTGTAGAAATTGTAAAGCCACTATTAGTGACGTGCTGGACTCCAGCGCTATTTATAGTAGTGGTGGTGGCCGTTCCTCCGCTGACGAACTGGTTACCGCCATCAAGGATGGTAGAGGTAGCCTCTCCGCCGTTATAGATGAGCTGAGAACCACCGCTCATTATGCGTGTCGATGTAGCCGACCCGCCACTGGACACGCGCTGATTACCACTATAAATGGTGGTACTAGTGGCAGACCCGCCACTGGATACGTGCTGAGCACCACCACTGATGGTGGTTTCAGTGGCAGAGCCACCAGTGGAGACGTGCTGATTACCCATGACTTTGATGGTGGTGTCGATGGCAGTGCCGCCACTGGAAACGTGCTGTTCGCCATCAATTCCAACGATAGAGGTATTAACCGCTAGACCGCCATTAGAAACGTGCTGCTTTCCACCGAATTTAATGTCAGTAGAGGTTGCCCGGCCGCCACTTGAGATGTACTGAGTACCACCGCTGTTAATGGTAGTAGAGGTGGCTGAGCCGCCTCTGTAAACGTGTTGATTACCACGGTCGAGGGTAGCATTGACGGCCAAACCACCACTAGAGATGCGCTGTTCACCGCCATTACTGACGGTACTATAAGTGGCGGTGCCACCATTTGAGATATGCTGAAAGCCACCGCTAAGGATGGTAGTAGAATTGGCACTACCACCACCGTAGATGTGCTGGTTGCCATTGCCATAAATGGTGGTGACATTGGCCAAACCGCCACTGGAGACACGCTGAATGCCACCGCTATTGATAGTGGTGAAAGAGGCCCAGCCGCCATTGGAAACGAGCTGAGCGCCACCTGTGTTGATGGTGGTAGCAGAGGTATAACCGTCACTAGTGATGAACTGACTACCACCGCTATTAATGGTGGTGGAGATGGCCCTGTCTCCTGAATGAATACCCTGTATGCCCGTTACCGTCTCGCCCACATATTCTGCAGCCATGACCGGCCCTGAAGGCAGCAGCACGGCGCCCAGCAGTAACGCCAGAGCACTTTTCTTCGGCGTCAGCTTCGGACGACCGGACCCAGTCGCCAGTTCAGAGGTTACCACCCACTGCTGGCGCGATTCGCACCACACTGTGGTATATATCTTGTTCATATTTACGTCCCTTACTTATCAACTAATCCTGAATGCAGACGGTCCACCATGCCGATGACCTGTTTACCGGTTATCAGACTCGTGCACTCGTACTGACGGGGGGTGTTTTTGTGATGCGGACACCACAAATAATCCACGTGGTCAAAATCAACGGACGTGTCATCCCAGCAGCCGTTACAGCCATGACTGCTGAATACCCGCCAAGGGGTGTAAAATTCGCTATTGGGGAGACTGAATCCGCTGATTAACACCACCGGGATACCGGACGCCCAGGCAAGCCAGGACAGCCCGCTGCCCAGTCCGATAAAGAAACTCGCATGCCTTAACAGGTCCACCCGCTCCTGAAGCGGAATATTCCCTGTAAAGTCTTCAGCGCCTTGGGGGATGTGGTTCCAGACGAAGCCCTGGCCGTAATGCGCATGGCGGTCAATGCACAGCACCCGGTATCCCAGAGATTTAAGGTGGGCAACCACTTCTGCCCAGCCATGGCCGTTGTTCCAGTACTTCGCCTGGTTGGTGGACTGCGCGGCGATGCAGACATATGGCTCAGCAATTTTCCGTTCTGCATCCAGCTTCAGGCGGGGAGGGCATTCACGCGGGTCAACTCCCAGGATGTAGCCAGCATTACGGTGGAAGCCGACCTTCCTGAAATCTATAGGCTGATGTGTGGTATCACCCTTAAAGAAAAGGCCTACATACCAGGACGCGTAGGGATTTACCGTCTGCAGATTGTCCTTAGTGGAGAATGTGATCTCGGGATACTGCGCGCTGAGCAGTTCAATGATTTCCTGCCCCATGACGCACTCAAGCTGACAGCGGTGCAGCTGGCGAAAACGCTCTGCGTAATGGAACCAGCCAAGCATGTCGCCCAGCGTACCCGTCGGGAAAAAGATGACGACGGGCTTGTCCTTCATATCCAGCGTTTCATCCAGGACCGGGCTCGCCGATCCCTGGTGGAATACCTGAATGCGGAAGCGGATGTAATATTTTTTATTACTGGTGACCCACCCGCCTTCTGTATCACAGCTGAAAAGAATATTACCGCTGTCGTCATCCATTAAGATGACGTGCCATTTTCCTTCCGGAAGCAAAACGCGAGCGCCATAGTTAAAGTCATAAAGAATTCCGTCCGGTCCTGTGCAGGACGGAAACTCTGGAGGGTTTGTGAAATTAGCTGACATATATAATTTGTCCTCGGTGGTAATTTTAAATCTGTAACAATTAGGTTGAATGCACTACTTTCATTTAAGTAATGCTTTCCATGATTGGTTGCGAATTTCTGTTTTTGTGCTTTTGAAATGTGTTATATGCGCGTGCAAAACTCGCACATGCTTACCGGTTTTGAAAAAAGATAACCTTGGAAGATATTCACTCCTTTATCTTTCAAAAGCGACAGTTGCTCTACATTTTCTATACCTTCAGCAATGACATGAATTTGCAGTTGCTCTGCGAGAGTGATAATGGAATCAATCACCGCGGAATAGATTAATGATCCATTGCTGGCAATTGTGAGGCATTTATCAATCTTGATTGTTGAGAAACCTGCATGTTCGATATATTTAAGGCATGAACTCCCGCTGCCGAAATCATCAATCGCAAATCGCACACCTGACTCAGTAAGTTGCTGCATAGCCTCGAGTGCAAAGTCGTCCAGGTTCATTGTTCCGCGTTCGACAATTTCCAGCGTGACAGCAATGCGTCCGTCGAATACTTTCTTAAAGTCCGTCACTGCTTCAATAACTCTTGAAGAGTTCAACTGTCTTGCACAGATGTTGAAGGAGAGATAAAAGCCATCGGGTAGAGTTCCTTCATAGCCTTCAAAAAATGTTTTAACATCAGACATCAGGCTACAAGTAACATCATTAATCACCTCGCATGATTCCATTGCAGAAAGGTATTTTTCGGGAGATTGGTAAATCCCATCTTTGAGAACTCTGAGTAATACCTCTCCGCCTACGATCTTATCGCCCTTACATACCGGCTGGATGAAGGGAACAAATTCAGCACCGGTCAGTTCCGCTGATAAGATTGTTTCTCTAATCAATGTACGAGCTTTGATGAAGAAACGTTCTGCCTTCATGAGCATTTTGGTGCTTATCATAATGTCGCTCCTTATCTACTGGATTCGCTACCAGAGCGGTCTCTTCGTTCCCGGGGCTGTGAATGGCGGTAGGGCGGATGACTGCTCCTGAAGATTAAGAATCTGCTCATTCACTTCTGCGAATAATCCTATCAACCAAAAATGCAATGCAGGTATATGTATCGGTAATTTATTAAATTACAAATCAATATTCTGCTAAACTGCGCTTTTACAAGCAATGTGGCTGCTAGAGCTGCTGTCGCGCCTGGCTGTGCTAGGATGAAACAAAGAAGCTGATGGGTTTCCGTAAGTTGGAGAAACGAGAGAAACCATTCAATTACCATCATGGATAAGGAGTCAGAGATGGTTTTCGTGATTGATAATAGGGTTTTCTATCGATCGGAAGATGGTGCTATATGGCCATCCGGAGACGAGGGCTCTACTGTCATTCTGACCCTGACAATGAATAGACTTCTTGCATGTCTTCTGGAAAAGCATGGTCAGGTTCTGACGCGAAATGAACTTCTGGATAGCGTCTGGGATGCTCATGGTCTTCGTTCTTCTAGTCACACGCTAAACAAATACATCTCCGAACTGAGAAAGCAGTTCGTACAGTTTGGGATTGTCGAGGAGTGTATTACTACGGTGCCTCGCGTTGGTTTTATGTTTAATAGTGATGTCGAGGTAAGAGTTTTGACTCAACCCACTATTGAGGATGAGTCTCGGTTAGAAGATGAAAAAAATGATGCGCAAGTAGTAAAAGAACGCTCTCCGGCGCGAGTCAAATACAGAAAATTACCTATCGCTCTGGCACTAGCAGTCGTTTTAATAAGCGCGATCTTGATTATGTTAGGGCTTAGGGTTCCATCAGAAGATTTGACTCAGGTAAGAGAATTGAAGACTTATTTTCTATTTAATTATGGCTCGTGCCCTGTATACACTGTACAAAGAAACTCCGCATCGCTTTCTGAACAAAAAAAGGAATTGTTCATCGAGTTGGCGAAGGGGAGTGGTATTAACTGTCTTGAGGGAACATCATTCTTGTACCAGGTTTCTGAGTCATATCTTTACGGCAACAAAGGTCGAGCTTTTATTAGTCGATGTACAGCCAGAAATGATAAATACATTTCCTGCCTCAATAACTACTGGAGTGGTTATGAACGCAATTAATAAAAAAACAGGGGTGCTGGCCGTAATTTTAATCGTCATCCTGGCGTTATCGGTGTGGTTCTATATTCACATGCATCAAAAACAGAGCGCGTTAAATGTAAACTGTTCTACAATAGTACGTTATAACCACCATGAACCTGATTTCATCGCTACGCTGGAGTTTGTTTTCCGGTTGGATAAAAATCACGATGGTCAGGCTGTTCTGTCGGGTAATATCCAGTCAGACAGGGGTGTTAATGTCATCTCACGTACAATTCTCTTTAGCTATGAGATGAACAGGCCGGGTGAGATTTCACTGACAGATACACGCTACGTTAAAAATCCACGCGATACTGCTGATGATGAAAGTTTCAAAAGCAGCTTCTTTTACGTTCCTGAAGGCACCGTTCGCCAGCTTAAGATAGAGCCTACAAATAATGGCTGGCTGATAGGAAACCTGCAGTCGCCATTTGCGCTTTGCGTGAACAGGTAAGGCAGATCAGGCATTGTGAACCTGCTCATATTCCTGTGTAGCTATCTGTCAGGAGGGGCTCATGGTGTTGGCTTAAAAAACCGGGCATGTCGCCCGGTTTTTTTATCTTACAACCAGCACAGGGCATTTCGCATGCCGCACCACTGCCGCAGCGTTTGAACCCAACAGATAGGTCGATATGTCAGGCTTATGGGAGGCGATGATAATCAGGTCGGCGCCGATCGTGTCAGCGAGCTTAAGGATTTGATCCTTAGGGGATCCCGTCACGGCGTGAGTCTGAATCTTATCTGCAGGGATTTTGAATTGCTTAACAATTTCATCCAGTTTAGCTAAAGCAGCGTGCTGGAACTCTTTCATCTTCGGCATTTCTACGGAGTAGGCCAAACCTAATGATGAGTAATAAGGAAGAGATGGAATAACAGTAAGAAAGTGAACTTTAGCTGTGTTAAGTGCTGTATGTGCCTGAACGAAGGGGATAACCATGTGCGTCAGGCTATCCTCGGAGATATCAATGGGAACCAAAATTGAATTGTACATGTGTCCCTCCTGAGTGTTTTTTGCACAGTTCAGGGTAAACCGTTATTTCCAGCAAAACAGAGAGCAGGCTTTCATAACGGGGACAAATTTCGGTTCTGTGATTTAGGTTCAGTTGAACCTGCCTGTCATTCCGTCGTGACAATGAACATTCTTGCTTCCTGGGCGAGCTGGCGTTCAGCCTTAATCGGCGCATATTTTTCCGAATGATAGAAGGCAAGGGCCTTATCTAACGTCGGGAATTCAAAAATGCCTGCATAGGGTAACGGCGCTACTTCCCCTTCCAGTACCTGTGCGACAGCTCCAAAATGGACAATTTTTCCGCCTGCTTCCTCTAATGCTGACGTGAAGCGAGGGGCCAGGCTGGCCTGTCTGGCAGGGTCAATGACCCGTAAGTTGATATGAACAAAGGCAGGCATAATGGTTCCTCAAGTAATATAAATAGTGTATATACAGTATTAACTTTAGCATTGCTTGTCGAGATGAAATGATGAACAACATTGATGTGGCGCTGTTGGAGAGCATTCCGGAGGTCTGTCCGGCGTTTCAGGCGCGCGCTACCGCTCGGGCTATTACGCGCTATTACAACGCCTGCTTCAGACCGTTTGATCTGACCGCTGAGCAGTTCAGTCTGATGGTTGGCATCGGGGGTTCTCCTAATGAAACCGTTGCGGAACTCGCCGCCAGAGCAGGGGTGGATGCGACAACACTGAGTCGTAATATCCGTAGTCTGGAATCCCGGGGCATTATTGACTCGGCTGGAGGCCGTGGACGTGCCGGAAAACGACTCACGCTGACAGCTGAAGGCTGGCGTCTGCTTGAAGAGGTCATCCCGGTATGGCAATCCGCTAAGCAGGAGTTGTCCCACCTAATGGGCAGCGAGCAGCTTAGCCTGACGACGGAGATGATGAAACGTCTGGCTAAAATCAGTGCTGCCTTATGAAGCTCTCCGCGTTATTGTCAGAGGCTGTGCAAAACGGAAAGGTTGTACCGGGCGTAATGCCCGGTAATAGACTTAAATTGCGTGACAGCTGACGGACGCGATAATTTTATTCCCGCCAATATTACCCATAATCAGATCGAGTAATTTCCGGTATTCCTCCCTGGTCATCACTTCCGCCCGTATTTCAGTTTTACCTTCTGCTTGCGCCGTATCGCAATAAATGGCTTTCAGGCTTAAGGTCAACTCTTTCGCCATGTTTACCACGCTCTGTCGGACTGCATCTTCATGCTCATCATTGCAGGTGATTTTCAGGACATAGCATTTTTCGCCTTCATGGAGCGCGGGCAGTTGATTAATCCGTTGCGCAGCTTCGCGAAGCAATATGTTGGCACAAAGAATAATCACGCTGGCCATACCGGCATTCCAGAATTGACCTAAGCCGCACAGCACACCAATTCCGGCCGAACACCATAGCGTTGCGGCGGTATTTAGACCACGAATATTCATTCCTTCACGCATAATGACGCCAGCGCCAAGGAAACCTATTCCGGAGACGATCTGCGCTGCAATGCGTCCCGGGCTATCGGGGGACGTAGAGATGGAACTTAAAATAAACACGGCAGCGCCCGTCGCAACCAGTGCATTGGTACGAAGCCCGGCCATACGCTGGCGCCATTGTCTTTCCGCGCCGATAATTGCGCCCAGCAGCATCGCTGCGAGCAGATGAGAGATATAAGGGAACATCAGCCTGTCGCCTGTTAACATGATTAAACGATAAGCGTCAGTGCTTCACAAAGCACAGTATGACGCCGTTAAAACGCAAAGCATGTCAGCGCGAGGGTGGCGGAAAGAGTGAATGATTAAACATGAACATCGTGATGCCCCACAAATTTGGTCGTTCTTAATGTATTGGGATGCAATCACGTAAAGAGGATTGCTGCCCACCGTAAAGGTAAGCAGCGAAAAAATCGCGTCAGCTTACCTTCGTATCGACGATAAAATAACTTTCCAACGAAGGACTCCTGTGAAAATTTATTGCCAGTATAGTCAGGGGCGATAATGAGTAAAGTGAAAAAACAACGTCCGTTATGAATTGTTTAAGTTCGGAAGGCATATTTTTTAAGACGTCATCTGTTTTTCAAAAATACCCGGTATACTACATTTTCTTTTTTACAGGCGATAACAGACAAAGGCAGGATGTATGTCTCTTCGTTCGCTGCGGGCGTTATGCCTGACAAGTTTTTTCATTGCGGATGTTCGCGATGGCCTGGGACCTTTTCTCGGTATTTTTCTGACCGAACGCCACTGGACCCCTGATGATATCGGCATCCTGATGACGGCCGGCGGGCTGGCGGGATTACTGGCCACGCTGCCGGCGGGATTCATCACCGACACCTCCCGCAACAAACGCGCTGTGCTCGCACTGCTGTGCATTCTGATCACGCTAAGCACGCTTCTGCTCTGGTTTAGCCAGCAGAGCGGCGTGGTCGCCGTGTCGCAAATCGTCACCGGTATCTGTGCGGCATTTGTCGGGCCGTTGATCGCCGGGATTACGCTGGGGCTGACCGGACAGGGTGGGTTCAGCGCGCAGATGGGCAGAAACGAGGCGTTCAATCACGGCGGCAATTTCATGACCGCTCTGATTGCAGGCGGAATTGCCTGGTACTGGGGCGTGGGCGGGATTTTCCTGCTGATGACCTGTACCACGCTGCTAACGCTGTGTGCGCTGCTTGCCATTCGCAACAGCGATATCGATAACGACGCGGCGCGCGGGCTGTCCTCTTCAGCGAGCCTGCCGGTCCCCGGTTTTGCGATGCTGATGAAAAACCGGGCGCTGTTTGTGACCGGGCTGACGCTGCTGCTGTTCCACCTGGCGAACGCCGCGCTATTACCGATGCTGAGCATGAGGGTGGCTGCGGCACCCGCCACGATCAACCCCGGTTTGTACGCGGCGGGTACCGTCATCATCTCGCAGGCCGTGATGATCCCCGTCGCCATCTGGGCTTCGCGCCGGATCGAACATTTTGGCTACTGGCGCTTAATTATGCTGGCGCTGCTGGTCATGCCGGTACGCGCGGCGCTGGCGGCATCCACGGACGCGCCGTTCATGATGATCCCGGTACAAATTCTCGACGGCCTGGCCGCCGGGATCCTCGGTGTCGTCGTACCATCGTTTATTGTGGTGCTGCTGCGCGGAAGCGGGCACGTCAATGCCGGGCAGAGTGTGGTGATGCTGATGCAGGGAGTAGGGGCATCCATGAGCCCGGCGTTAACCGGGACGATCGCCGGTCATTACTCGTTTGCGACGGCATTCATTGTCCTGAGCGCGATTGCGCTGGCCGCCGTTCTGATCTGGTGGCGCGTTGCGCACCGCAGCTGGGAAACAAACGTGCCGGGTGAGGCTTAGCCACCACCCGGCGTATCACTTAAGCCAGTTCGTTAGGGCACGGCTCACCCTTTTCTAACTGCTGAAGATTGCCCAGCGTGGTTTCCGAAATGCTGATCAGGGCTTCGGCAGTCAGAAACGCCTGATGTCCGGTAAACAGGACGTTATGGCAGGCAGAGAGGCGACGGAACACGTCGTCCTGGATGACATCATTAGACTTGTCTTCAAAGAACAGATCGCGTTCGTTCTCATACACGTCCATCCCCAGCGCGCCAATTTTCTGGGTTTTCAGCGCTTCGATTGCGGCCTGAGAGTCAACCAGTCCGCCGCGGCTGGTGTTGATGATCATCACGCCATCTTTCATCTGGTCAAACGCCGCCTGATTGAGCAGGTGGTAGTTTTCCGGCGTCAGCGGACAGTGCAGGGAGATCACGTCGGACTGCGAGAATAGCGTCGGCAGGTCAACGTACTCCACGCCCAGATCCAGCGCTGCGGCGCTTGGGTACGGATCGAATGCCAGCAGACGCATGCCAAAGCCTTTCAGAATGCGCAGGGTAGCCACGCCAATTTTACCGGTACCGATCACGCCAGCGGTTTTGCCGTACATGGTAAAGCCGGTCAGCCCTTCCAGCGAGAAGTTGGCGTCACGGGTACGCTGATAAGCGCGGTGAATACGACGGTTGAGGGACATCATCATGCCAATCGCATGTTCCGCGACCGCTTCTGGGGAGTACGCCGGAACGCGAACCACCTTCAGACCCAGCTCTTTTGCCGCATCGAGATCCACGTTGTTAAAGCCCGCACAGCGCAGGGCGATGTACTTCACCCCCTGTTTTTTCAACTCTTCCAGCACCGGACGACTGCCGTCATCGTTTACGAAAATGCAGACGCCTTCACAGCCGTGCGCCGTTTTGGCGGTTTTTTCGGACAGCAGAAAGTCGAAAAATTCAAGCTCAAACCCGTAAGCCTCGTTAACATGTTGCAGATACTTTTTGTCGTACTGCTTTGTGCTGTATACCGCGAGTTTCATAAGACTTTCTCCAGTGATTTTGCATTCACGTTAGCATGATTAAAATTATCTTACAATTTCTAAAATATTATTGAATTCAATAAGTTCTATCAATTATTCTAGAGCATATGTGCACCCTAACTCCATGATATTCTTACTACGAGAAATCTTCGGCGCGGATCTGATCAGGACATGTAGCGGAAAATGAAGTGGGTAGAGGATGCGAGAAACGCCTGTCTGAATTACGTTAAAGAATGGCAAGAGGGTGCGAAAACTGCAATCCTTCCTGATGTGATGGGACGATATCAGAAACTGGGTGAGTTTCTGATAAAGAGGGAGAATGATGCATGTCTCAACAGTTGGAGTTGTCCTTATCTCCGCCGATGCTGCCTGCTTTGTGCTACTTTATTGTTTCTATTGTGATTTTCTTCTTATTGTACTTCGGGAAATTGAAAGTTAACCGGCTCCGGAAATATCCACTGTTCATTGCTTATACGCTGTTTGTGATAGCCATTGCTGCCATTCAAATTAACGTTTTTGCCAACGGCTATGAGTTTGTTAGCGCATTTTTACTTATTGATTTTGATCCCTGGCGGTACAACTCGGTGTATTGGGGGTCGTTGATATTCGCCATGCTTTACCTTCTGGCGTTGCCTCGGAACAGGCCCTAGTTTCGCAACTTAACGTTACAGCATCTATTCTTAAACCTGGCTTTGACTTCAACTGACCAGCTAAACATGCGACAATGATCGGCACTGCCGGCTTAATTCTTTCGCTAAATCAGGATATTAACTGCCCATGAAGGGTAAATACAAAGCCGCTCTTGCGCTTTTACTGCTGTTCATATTGTTGCCGCTGACGCTGCTGATGACGCTCGCCCAGTGGGTACCGACGCTCGCCGGGATCTGGCTGCCCGTCGGGACGCGCATCGCTTTCGAAGAGAGTCCGAAA
>Ga0157367_1000944_pt1 | contig 13129 bp, 10 predicted proteins | sample AttbisABBM2_FD_113142 | JGI IMG/M metagenome (GOLD analysis project Ga0157367, IMG submission 113142) | Fungus gardens microbial communities from leaf cutter ant in Botucatu, State of São Paulo, Brazil - Atta bisphaerica ABBM2 | ecosystem: Host-associated > Fungi > Mycelium > Unclassified ...
CCGCGAGCTGGCGTCGGGGCTGTCGTGCCCGGTCGGCTTCAAGAACGGCACCGACGGCAACGTGAAGATCGCGGTCGACGCGATCAAGGCCGCGTCGCAGCCGCACCATTTCCTGTCGGTGACGAAGGGCGGCCACTCGGCGATCGTGTCGACGGCCGGCAACGAGGATTGCCACGTGATCCTGCGCGGCGGCAAGACGCCGAACTACGACGCGGACAGCGTGAACGCCGCATGCGCGGATATCGGCAAGGCCGGCCTCGCCGCGCGCCTGATGATCGACGCGAGCCACGCGAACAGCTCGAAGAAGCACGAGAACCAGATCCCGGTGTGCGCGGACATCGGCCGCCAGATCGCGGCGGGCGACGAGCGGATCGTCGGCGTGATGATCGAGTCGCACCTCGTCGAAGGCCGTCAGGACCTGAAGGAAGGCTGCCCGCTGACTTACGGCCAGAGCATCACCGATGCGTGCATCGCGTGGGAAGACAGCGTGAAAGTGCTCGAAGGCCTCGCGGAATCGGTCAAGGCGCGGCGCGTGGCGCGCGGCAGCGGGAACTGAATCGGCACGGGCGGCGGCGGCGCGCGCCGCCCGCCCCTCGGCTCGATCGATGAAAAAACCCGGCGCGTGCCGGGTTTTTCCGTTCCTGGGGACGAAGCGTCAGCGCGTCACTCGAGCGCGCCCGAGCCGAAAATCTCGGTATTGATGCGCTCGGGCGCGACGCCCAGTGCGACCAGCGCATCGCGCTGCGCCTTCATGAACCCGACCGGGCCGCAGATGTAATAGTCGGCGTCCGGCACCAGCGCGTATTGCTTCACGCGCTCCGGCGCGAGCCGGCCTTCGAGGTCGTGGTCGACACCCACGCGGTCGTCCGGCCCGACCAGTTCGTACAGCACCGTCCGCTTGACGTTCGCGTGTTCGCGCACGGCGTCGTTCAGCCAGTCGCGAAACGCGTGCACTGCCCCCGACCGGCAGGCGTGGATGAAGCGCACATCGCGCTTGCTGCCCTCTGCTATCAGCGTCGACGCCATCGACACCATCGGCGTGAGGCCGACGCCGCCGGAAATCAGCACGACCGGCGTATCGACGCCGCGCTTCAGCGAGAACTCGCCCATCGCCGCGGTCACCTCGACGATCGCGCCCTCCTCCACGCCGTCATGCATCAGCGTCGACACCTTGCCCGCCGGGATCGCTTCCGGCTGGCCCGCCTCGCGCTTCACCGAGATGCGCAGCCACTTGCCGTGCGGCGCATCGGACAGGCTGTACTGGCGCGGCTGGTCGACCCCGAGGTCGCCGACGAAGCGCTTCACCGTCACGTACTGGCCCGGCTCGAATTTCGCTGCTTCACCGCCATCTGCCGGCGTCAGGTAGAACGACGTGATCTCGTCGCTCTCGCGCACCTTGCGCGCCACCCTGAACGGCCGGAAACCGCTCCATGCCGCGCCGGCATACAGGTCCGCCTCGGCGCCGATCAGGATCTGCGCGAGCTGGCCGTATGCGACGCGCCACGCTTCGAGCGTGTCCGCGTCGACCGCGTCGCCGAGCACCTCGACGATCGACGCGAGCAGGTTCTCGCCGACGATCGGGTAATGCTCGGGGCGGATGTTCAGGCTCGCATGCTTGTGCGCGATGTGCGACACGGCACCGCCGAGCGCGCCCAGATTGTCGATGTTCGCCGCGTACGCATAGACCGCCTTCGCGAGCGTTTCCGGCTGGCTGCCGGTTTTCTGGTGCGTCTGGTTGAACAGGTTCTTCAGTTCCGGATGACGCGCGAACATGCGCTGATAGAAGTGCTTCGTGATCGTCGCGCCATGCACGGCGAGGACGGGGGCGGTGGCCTTCACACGGGCCATCTGGTCGGCGGTAATGTGGGTCATGCTCGTTCTCCGTTAAACATGCTCATAAGATACATTTTTAAAGTCGCGGGCAGACTCAGGCAAATTGTCGCAGTCCCTTGATAGGGGTCGGCTTACAAAAACTGGCGCCAGGCGGCGCTCACGTCGCGCGGCCGCGTTGCCACAACACGTCCGCGCCGCCGTCCGCGCGGTTCAGCACGCGGGCCAGCACGAACAGCAGGTCGGACAGCCGGTTCACGTACCGGCGCGGTGTCTCGTGCAGCGTCTCGACGCGGCCCAGCGCGACGATCGCGCGCTCCGCGCGGCGGCACACGGTCCGGCTCACGTGCGCGAGCGACGCCGCGCGCGAGCCGGCCGGCAGGATGAATTCCTTCAGCGGCGGCAGTGTTGCGTTGTAGTCGGCGAGCCACTGGTCGAGGCGCGCGAGGTGCGTGTCGTCGATCACCGTGTGGCCGGGGATGCACAGCTCGCCGCCCAGGTCGAACAGGTCGTGCTGGATCGTGACGAGCGCCGCGCGCACGTCGTCGGGCAGCGGCTCGGCGAGCAGCACGCCGAGGGTCGAATTCAGTTCGTCGACGTCGCCGATCGCGGCGATCCGCACGTCGTCCTTGCCGACGCGCCGTCCGTCGCCGAGGCCCGTGGTGCCATCGTCGCCGGTGCGCGTGGCGATCTTGCTCAAGCGGTTGCCCATGCGGAGTCCTCTGTCGATCGGCCGCGACGCGGCCCGGGGTTGCACTGGAAGCCGATTATCGCAGCCCGCGGCACGGCTCGCAGCTGTTGTTACAGCGTAGAATGACCCCAAAACCGCATCGCCGCGGCACCCGCCCGACAGGCCGGCCAGCCCGTTCGGGCTGGATGAAGCCGGGGCGGCAGCCGCTGCGGCATCGGCTCCGGCCGACACCGCCCTGCATGGGATCCGGGCCAGCGCCGCGCGCCCCCCGGGTCGACAAAGGAGACTTGCGTGAATCACCCCGCCCCACCGGCCAGCTTGCGCCGCCCGCTTCCCCCCGCCCTGCTCGATGCGCTGCGCGCCGCCTTCGGCGAGCGCGTGTCGACGGCCGAGGCAGTGCGCGCGCATCACGGCCGCGACGAATCGCCGTTCGACCCGCAGCTGCCCGACGCGGTCGTGTTTGCGCACAGCGCCGACGACGTCCGGCAGGTCGTGTCGCTCTGCGCGCTCTATGGCGTCCCGCTGATCCCGTACGGCGCGGGCTCGTCGCTCGAAGGTCACCTGCTCGCGGTGCGCGGCGGCGTGTCGCTCGACCTGTCCGAAATGAACCGCGTGCTGTCGATCGACGCGGAAGACCTCACCGTGACGGTCGAACCGGGCATCACGCGCAAGGCGCTCAACGAAGCGCTGCGCGACACCGGCCTGTTCTTCCCGATCGATCCCGGCGCCGACGCGAGCATCGGCGGCATGACCGCGACCCGCGCGTCCGGCACCAACGCCGTGCGCTACGGGACGATGCGCGAGAACGTGCTGGGCCTGACTGCGGTGCTCGCCGACGGCCGCACGGTGAAGACCGGCTCGCGCGCGCGCAAGTCGTCGGCCGGCTACGACCTCACGCGCCTGTTCGTCGGCTCCGAAGGCACGCTCGGCGTGATCACCGAGATCACACTGCGCCTGCATCCGCAGCCGGAAGCCGTGTCGGCCGCGATCTGCACGTTCCCGTCGATGGGCGACGCGGTGCGCACCGTGATCGAGACGATCCAGATCGGCGTGCCGATCGCGCGCGTCGAGTTCGTCGATTCGCTCGCGATCCGCTCGATCAACCGCCACTCGAACCTGACGCTCGCCGAGGCGCCGACGCTGTTCTTCGAATTCCACGGCACCGAAGCCGGCGTGAAGGAGCAGGCGGAGCTGGTCGAGGCGCTGGCCGGCGAAAACCACGGCCAGGGCTTCGAATGGGCGACCCGGCCCGAGGATCGCAGCCGGCTCTGGGCCGCGCGCCACAACGCGTTCTTCGCGATGCTGCAGCTGAAGCCGGGCTGCCGCGCGGTGACGACCGACGTCTGCGTGCCGATCTCGCAGCTCGCCGCGTGCGTCGAGGAAACCGAAGCCGACCTGCGCGCGTCGTCGCTGCCGTGCCCGATCGTCGGCCATGTCGGCGACGGCAATTTCCACGTCGCGATCCTGATCGATCCCGACAAGCCGGAGGAACTCGACGAGGCGGAACGCATCAACGAACGGATCGTCGAGCGCGCGCTGCGGATGGGCGGCACCTGCACGGGCGAGCACGGCGTCGGCCTGCACAAGATGCGCTTCCTGCCGCAGGAACATGGCGACGACGCGATCGACACGATGCGCGCGATCAAGCTCGCGCTCGACCCGCGCAACCTGATGAATCCCGGCAAGATCTTCACGTGCTGACCACGCAGGAGACTTCATGAACGCCCCCGAACTGTCGGCGGAGATGCGCGCGCAGCGCCAGCGCGAAGTGGTGCAGGCGCTGATGGCCGTGCTGCCGACGCATTGCCTGCTGTATCGCGAGGAGGACACCGCGCCGTACGAGTGCGACGGCCTGTCCGCGTACCGGCGCCTGCCGCTCGCGGTCGCGCTGCCCGAGACGGAATCGCAGGTGCAGCGCATCGTGCAGATCTGCCGCCGGATGGAGGTGCCGATCGTGCCGCGCGGCGCGGGCACGAGCCTGTCGGGCGGCGCGCTGCCGATCTCGCTCGGCGTCGTGCTGTCGCTCGCGCGCTTCACGCGCGTCGTCGAAGTCGACCCGTACGCGCGCACGGCGACCGTGCAGCCCGGCGTGCGCAATCTCGCGATTTCCGAGGCCGCCGCGCCGTACGGCCTGTACTACGCGCCGGATCCTTCGTCGCAGATCGCCTGCACGATCGGCGGCAACGTCGCCGAAAACTCGGGCGGCGTGCACTGCCTCAAGTACGGGCTGACCGTGCACAACGTGATGCGCGTGCGCGCGGTGACGATCGACGGCGAGATCGTCGAATTCGGCTCGCTCGCGCTCGACACGCCGGGCCTCGACCTGCTCGCGGTGACGATCGGCAGCGAGGGGATGTTCGTGATCGTCACCGAGGTCACGGTGAAGCTGATCCCGAAGCCGCAGACGGCACAGCTCGTGATGGCGAGCTTCGACGACGTGGTCAAGGGCGGCGAGGCGGTCGCGGCGATCATCGCGTCGGGCATCATCCCCGCCGGCCTCGAGATGATGGACAAGCCGGCGACGCAGGCGGTCGAGGCGTTCACGCATGCGGGCTACGACGTCGACGCGAAGGCGATCCTGCTGTGCGAATCGGACGGCACGCCCGAGGAAGTCGCCGAGGAAATCGTGCGGATGACCGCGGTGCTGCGCGAGCACGGCGCGACGCGCATCCAGGTGTCGCGCAACGAGAGCGAGCGGCTGCGCTTCTGGTCCGGCCGCAAGAACGCGTTCCCGGCCGCCGGGCGGATTTCGCCCGACTATTACTGCATGGACGGCACCGTGCCGCGCCGCGCGATCGGCCCGCTGCTCGCGCGCATCGAGCAGCTCGAGCTGCGCTACGGGATGCGCTGCATCAACGTGTTCCATGCGGGCGACGGCAACATGCATCCGCTGATCCTCTACAACGCGAACAACCCGGACGAGCTGCACCGCGCCGAGCTGTTCGGCGCGGAAATCCTCGAATGCTGCGTGGAATTCGGCGGCACGGTGACGGGCGAGCACGGCGTGGGCGTCGAGAAGCTCAATTCGATGTGCGTGCAGTTTTCGCCGCAGGAGCGCGATGCGTTCTTCGCGGTCAAGCGCGCGTTCGATCCGCCCGGGCTGCTCAATCCGGACAAGGGCATTCCGACGCGGGCGCGCTGCGCCGAATACGGCCGCCAGCACGTGCGCGGCGCGCTGCTGCCGCACCCCGACCTGCCGCGCTTCTGACCCGCCGCGCCCGGCGGACGCGGCGCGTTTCATCCGTGAACCGGGGTAAACAGACCCTAGGGATAGTCGCGATGTGGATTCGCGCCGCCCCGGTACAATCGATCGGACAACGACACGGGACAACAACCGATCATGGAAGAGGACGACATCGTTGCCGGATGGGCCGAGCGCATTCGCGCCGCCAGTGCCGACGGCCGCCCGCTGCGGATTCGCGGCGGCGGCACCAAGGACTGGTACGGCCAGGCGCTCGAGGGCGAGGTACTCGACACGCGCGCGTATCACGGCATCGTGTCGTACGACCCGGCCGAGCTCGTCGTCACGGTCCGCGCGGGCACGCCGCTCACGCAACTCGAAACCGTCCTCGGCGAACGCGGCCAGATGCTGCCGTTCGAGCCCCCCCACTTCGGCCGCGCGGCCACCGTCGGCGGCTGCATCGGCGCCGGCCTCGCGGGCCCGCGCCGCGCGACGTGCGGCGCGCCGCGCGATTTCGTGCTGGGCGTCGCGCTGATGAACGGCCGCGGCGAGGTGCTGCGCTTCGGCGGGCAGGTCGTGAAGAACGTGGCCGGCTACGACGTGTCGCGGCTGATGGCCGGCTCGCTCGGCACGCTCGGGCTGATGCTCGAGCTGTCGATCAAGGTGCTGCCGGTGCCGGTCGCCGAGATCACGCTGAAGTTCGAGATGAGCGCGACCGACGCCGTGCGCAAGCTCAACGAATGGGGCGGCCACCCGCTGCCCGTCAGCGCGAGCGCCTGGCGCAACGGCACGCTCGTGCTGCGCCTGTCGGGCGCGGAGGCCGCGGTCAAGGCCGCGAAGACGCTGCTCGGCGGCGAAGTCGTCGACGCGGTCGAGGCGGAGCGCTTCTGGGCCGGCCTGCGCGAGCACACCGATCCGTTCTTCAACGGCATTCCGCCGGGCTTTGCGCTGTGGCGCCTGTCACTGCCGAGCATCACCGAGCCGATGCACCTGCCGGGCACCCAGCTGATGGAATGGGGCGGCGCGCAGCGCTGGTGGATCACCGACGCCGATGCGCAAACCGTGCGCATGAGCGCGAAACAGGCGGGCGGCCATGCGACGCTGTTTCGCGCGGGCGAATCGTACGACCGCAGCGCCGGCGTATTCACGCCGCTCCCCGCGCCGCTGATGAAAATCCACCGCGGGCTGAAGGCGGCGTTCGATCCGGCGCGCATCTTCAACCGCGGTCGGCTCTATCCTGATCTCTGAGAGCTCGATGCAGACGAACCTCGCCGATTTCATCCGCAATACGCCCGACGGCGACGAAGCCGACGCGATCCTGCGCAAGTGCGTGCACTGCGGGTTTTGCACCGCGACGTGCCCGACCTACCAGCTGCTCGGCGACGAGCTCGACGGCCCGCGCGGCCGCATCTACCTGATCAAGCAGATGGTCGAAGGCGCGCCGGTGACGCGCAGCACGCAGCAGCATCTCGACCGCTGCCTCACCTGCCGCAGCTGCGAGACCACCTGCCCGTCGGGCGTCGAGTACGGCCGGCTCGTCGAGATCGGCCGCAAGCACGTCGAGGCGCAGGTGCGGCGCCCCGTGTCGCAGCGGCTCGTGCGCCGCGCGCTCGCGAGCTTCGTGCCGAACAGCGCGCTGTTCTCGCCGGTGATGCGGCTCGGCCAGCACGTGCGGCCGCTGCTGCCGAAGCGCCTGCGCGACAAGGTGCCGCCGCGCACCCGGCTGCTCGAATGGCCGCACCGCACCCATCCCCGCAAGATGCTGATGCTGGCCGGCTGCGTGCAGCCGTCGATGCTGCCGAACATCAACATCGCCACCGCGCGCGTGCTCGACGCGCTCGGCGTCGAGACCGTCGTCGCGCCCGAGGCCGGCTGCTGCGGCGCGATCCGGCTGCACCTGAACTATCACGACGAAGCGCTCGACGACGCGCGCCGCAACATCGACGCGTGGTGGCCGTACGTCGAGCAGGGCATCGAGGCGATCGTGATGAACGCGTCCGGCTGCGGCGCGACGGTGCTCGAATACGCGCACCTGCTGCGCGACGACCCGGCCTACGCGGAGAAGGCGCAGCGCATCGTCACGCTGACGCGCGACGTGTCCGACGTGCTGCTCGCGTTCGAGGCCGAGCTCGCGACGCTCGCGCGGCGCCGCGCGATCCACACGGTCGCCTACCATCCGCCGTGCACGCTGCAGCACGGCCAGCAGTCGCGCGGCAAGGTCGAGCGGCTGCTCGAGACGCTCGGCATCGACGTGCGTCTGCCCGCCGACAGCCACCTGTGCTGCGGCTCGGCCGGCACCTACTCGCTGACGCAGCCGTCGCTGTCGTACAAGCTGCGCAAGCAGAAGCTCGCGAAGCTGCAGGCGCTCGAGCCGCAGATGATCGTCTCCGCGAACGTCGGCTGCATCGCGCACCTGCAGAGCGGCACGCAGATACCGGTCGCGCACTGGGTCCAGCTCGTCGAGCACCTGCTGTACGGTTGAACCCGCCGCACGGCCGGGCGCATCGCGTCCGTATAATGGAGCGCAACGAAGCGCCGCGTGCCGGCGGCGCCACCGCTCCCGTGCCTGCTTTCGTGCCCGTCATGTCCGATCTCGCCGCCCGCCTCGATTCCGTCCACCACCGCATCGCCGACGCCGCCCGCGCGGCCGGCCGCGACCCCGCTTCCGTCACGCTGCTCGCCGTGTCGAAGACGTTCCCCGCCGATGCGGTGCGCGCCGCGCATGCGGCCGGCCAGCGCGCATTCGGCGAAAACTACGTGCAGGAATCGATCGACAAGATCGACACGCTCGCCGACCTGCGCGCCGAACTCGAATGGCATTTCATCGGGCCGCTGCAATCGAACAAGACGCGCGCCGTCGCCGAGCGTTTCGACTGGGTCCATTCGGTCGACCGGCTGAAGATCGCGCAGCGGCTCGCCGAGCAGCGCCCCGCGCACCTGCCGCCGCTGAACGTGTGCGTGCAGGTCAACATCAGCGGCGAGGCGTCCAAGAGCGGCGTCGCGCCGGCCGACGTGGCCGACGTCGCGCGCGCGGTGGCCGCGTTGCCGTCGCTGCGGCTGCGCGGCCTGATGGCGATTCCCGAACCGGCCGACGACGCCGACGCGCAACGCGCGCCGCATCGCGCGCTGCGCGCGCTGTTCGATACGCTGCGCGCTGGCGGGCTGCCGCTCGACACGTTGTCGATGGGCATGTCCGCCGATCTCGACGCGGCCGTGCTCGAAGGCGCGACGATCGTGCGGGTCGGCACCGCGATCTTCGGCGCGCGCGACTATTCCCATTGATCCACTTCTCATTTCCGACATCATGAAGATTGCATTCATCGGCGGCGGCAACATGGCCGCGGCACTGATCGGCGGCCTCGTCAAGCGCGGCGTCGCCGCGAGCGGCCTGTACGCGATCGACGTCAACGAAGACGCCCGCGCGCGCACCGCGCAGCAATTCGGCATCCGCACCGGCGCGGCCATCGACGCGACGCTCGCGGAATACGACGCGATCGTGCTCGCGGTCAAGCCGCAGGTGCTGAAGGACGTCGCGCAGGCACTCGCGCCGCACCTGAAGACCCAGCTCGTGATCAGCATCGCGGCGGGCATCCGCGGCACGGACCTCGCGCGCTGGCTCGGCGATTACGCGCGCGTCGTGCGCACGATGCCGAACACGCCGGCGCTCGTCGGCATGGGCGTGACGGGCCTCGCCGCGCTGCCGGGCGTCGATGCGGCAGGCCGCGAACTCGCAGCGGGCGTGCTCGGCGCGGTCGGCGAGATCGTCTGGTTCGACGACGAATCGCAGCTCGACGCGGTCACTGCGATCTCGGGCAGCGGCCCCGCGTACGTGTTCTATTTCATCGAGGCGCTGCAGGAAGCGGCGCGCCGCCTCGGGCTGAACGACGAGCAGGGCCGCGCGCTCGCGGTCGCGACGTTCACGGGCGCCGCGCAGCTCGCCGCGCAATCCGGCGAGCCGGCCGGCGTGCTGCGCGAGCGGGTGACGTCGAAGGGCGGCACGACGGCCGCCGCGCTCGCGTCGTTCGATGCGCAGGGCGTGAAGGAGGCGATCGTGCGCGGCGTGCTCGCGGCCGATGCGCGCGCGAAGGAAATGGGCGACGAACTCGGGCGCGCGTAAGCGATCGCCAACCGTTCGCGCAACAAAAAAGCGGCCAGCCGGCCGCTTTTCTATTTCCGGCAAGGGCAAGCCGCCCTCACCGCGATGCCGGCCCTCACAATCCGGCCACCGCGTAATGCGCGGCGATCCCGGCGAACAGCACGCCGCCGAGCCAGTTGTTGTGCCGGAACGCGGCAAAGCACGGCATCCGTTCGCGATCCTTGATCAGCGTGTAGTGATACACCGCGCAGCCGGCCGCGGCCGCCCACCCCGCCCAGTACACGAGGCCGAAGCCGAGCGTCACGCCGATCCACACGTAGATGCCGAGCGTCGCCGCGTAGCAGGCCATCACCGCCGCGACGTCGAAGCGGCCGAACGTCAGCGCCGACGTGCGGATGCCAATCTTGATGTCGTCGTCGCGATCGACCATCGCGTATTCGGTGTCATAGGCGACCGACCAGAACACGTTCGCGATCAGCATGATCCACGCGAGCATCGGCACCGTGTCCTGCACGGCCGCGAACGCCATCGGGATGCCGAAGCCGAACGCGATGCCCAGGTACGCCTGCGGAATCGCGAAGAAGCGCTTCATGAACGGATAGGTGCCCGCGACGATCACCGCGACCACCGACAGCGCTTTCGTCAGCGTATTGAGCGGCAGGATCAGCAGGAACGCGACGAGCGTCAGCCCGAGCGCGATCGCGATCGCTTCCCACGCCTGGATCTTGCCGGAGGTCAGCGGACGGTCGGCCGTGCGCTTCACGTGGCGGTCGAAGTCGCGGTCCGCATAATCGTTCATCGCGCAGCCGGCCGAGCGCATCAGCAGCGTGCCGAGCGCGAAGATCGCCACCAGCGACCAGCGCGGGCGGCCGTCCGACGCGATCCACAGCGCGTTGAGCGTCGGCCAGAGCAGCAGCAGGCTGCCGATCGGCTTGTCCATCCGGACGAGCCGCAGGTACAGGGGAAAGCGGGCGAACATGGAAAGCACCGGGAAGATAACCCCGGCATTTTAGAGCCGGGCAGCGCTTCGCGTCATGTCGAGGCGGATTGCACCGGCGCCGCTTCGCGGACGGGCCCGCGCGTTCAGCCGCCCACGCCGGCGGCCAGGCCATGCAGCGCCTGCGCGACCAGCACGGCCGCGCCGCTGCCCGCGATCGCGAATCCGGCGAAGCGCCGCAGCACCGCGGCCGGTGCGCGCTTCACGGGCGCCGCGAACGCGTCGCGCATGTCCAGGGTCATCTGCGTCATGATCGTCTCTCCTTCAAACAAAACCTGCCTGCCAGACAGGAACGGCCGGTCGCAGGACCGGCCGTTCCGTGCGTGGCCGCCGCGTCAGCGGCGGCGTGCGGCGATTACGCGAGGTCGAAGCGGTCGAGGTTCATCACCTTGTTCCACACCGCGACGAAGTCGCGCACGAACTTCTCCTGCGCATCCGTGCTGCCGTAGACCTCGGCCAGCGCGCGCAGCTGCGCGTGCGAGCCGAACACCAGGTCGACGCGCGTGCCGGTCCACTTCACCTTGCCCGTCGCGCGGTCGCGCCCCTCGAACACGTCGTTCCCGGCCGACACCGGCTTCCACTCCGTGCCCATGTCCAGCAGGTTCACGAAGAAGTCGTTGGTCAGCGTGCCCGGACGATCCGTGAACACACCGTGCCGGCTGTCGCCGACGTTCGCGCCCAGCACCCGCAGGCCGCCCACCAGCGCCGTCAGCTCCGGCGCGCTCAGCGTCAGCAGCTGCGCCTTGTCGACCAGCAGCGCCTCGGCCGGCACCGTGTACTGGCCCTTCAGGTAATTGCGGAAGCCGTCCGCCACCGGCTCGAGCACGGCCATCGCCTCGACGTCGGTCTGCGCCTGCGACGCGTCCGTGCGGCCCGGTGCGAACGGCACCGTCACCGTCACGCCGGCCTGCTTCGCGGCCTGCTCGACGCCCGCGGCGCCGGCCAGCACGATCAGGTCGGCGAGCGACACCTTCTTGCCGCCCGACTGCGCGTCATTGAACGCCTTCTGGACACCCTCGAGCGTTTCCAGCACCGTCGCGAGCTGCGCCGGCTGGTTCACGTCCCAGTCCTTCTGCGGCGCGAGGCGAATGCGCGCACCGTTCGCGCCGCCGCGTTTGTCGGAGCCCCGGAAGGTGGACGCCGATGCCCACGCGGTCGACACGAGCTGCGACACCGACAGCCCCGTCGCGAGGATCTTCGCCTTCAGCGCGGCCGCGTCGGCTTCGTCGATCAGCTTGTGGTCGACGGCCGGAACCGGGTCCTGCCACAACAGTTCCTCGCTCGGCACGTCCGGGCCGAGATAGCGGGCGCGCGGGCCCATGTCGCGGTGCGTGAGCTTGAACCATGCACGCGCGAACGCGTCGGCGAACTGGTCCGGGTTCTCGTAGAAGCGCCGCGAGATCTTTTCGTACGCCGGATCGAAGCGCAGCGACAGGTCCGTGGTCAACATCGACGGCAGGTGTTTCTTCGACGGGTCGTACGCATCCGGAATCACCGCGTCGGCCCCCTTCGCGACCCACTGGTGCGCGCCGGCCGGGCTCTTCGTCAGTTCCCATTCATAGCCGAACAGGTTCTCGAAGAAGTTGTTGCTCCATTGCGTCGGCGTGCTGGTCCACGTGACTTCCAGGCCGCTCGTGATCGCGTCGCGGCCCTTGCCCGTGCCGAAGCTGCTCTTCCAGCCGAGGCCCTGCTCCTCGATGCCCGCGGCTTCCGGCTCGGCGCCGACGCTCGACGCGGGGCCCGCGCCGTGGGTCTTGCCGAACGTGTGGCCGCCGGCGATCAGCGCGACCGTCTCTTCGTCGTTCATCGCCATCCGCGCAAACGTGTCGCGAATGTCGCGCGCCGCGGCGAGCGGGTCGGGGTTGCCGTCCGGGCCTTCCGGGTTCACGTAGATCAGGCCCATCTGCACGGCGGCGAGCGGGTTGTCGAGCTTGCGGTCGCCCGAGTAGCGGCTGTTCGGGCCGCCGCTCAGTTCCAGCCAGATCTTTTCCGAACCCCAGTAGACGTCGTCCGGTTCCCAGGTGTCGGGGCGGCCGCCGGCGAAGCCGAAGGTCTTGAAGCCCATCGATTCGAGCGCGACGTTGCCGGTCAGGATCATCAGGTCGGCCCACGAGATGTTGCGGCCGTATTTCTGCTTGATCGGCCACAGCAGGCGGCGCGCCTTGTCGAGGTTGCCGTTGTCGGGCCAGCTGTTGAGCGGCGCGAAGCGCTGCTGCCCGCCGCCCGCGCCGCCGCGGCCGTCGGCCGTGCGGTACGTGCCGGCGCTGTGCCAGGCCATGCGGATGAACAGGCCGCCGTAGTGGCCGAAGTCGGCCGGCCACCAGTCCTGCGACG
>Ga0157367_1000947_pt1 | contig 13115 bp, 14 predicted proteins | sample AttbisABBM2_FD_113142 | JGI IMG/M metagenome (GOLD analysis project Ga0157367, IMG submission 113142) | Fungus gardens microbial communities from leaf cutter ant in Botucatu, State of São Paulo, Brazil - Atta bisphaerica ABBM2 | ecosystem: Host-associated > Fungi > Mycelium > Unclassified ...
AGAAAAGGCCTCGAGGTTGTGAATGTTACTAGCAACTTCCGCATCGAATGAAGCGACTGTATCGTTAAAACTGTGGAGGAACGCGTCACAGCACCACTGACATCAGCATCTTCCATTTTTGATCACCACAAGTACTGTTATCCCAGGGTCTCCGGGCGCGGTAGGTGTAATCAATCATGAACACGACCTTTTGTAGTAAGCGTTGACACTGAAACTGAAACTTGCAATCAAAAAATGCCATTGAAAATATAACTAGCAGAAAGACGATAAAATTCTGTGAAGACGTATTTGACTAATCAAGCCCCAGGATCTACATACAGAACAATCATTTCAGCCTTGTATGAGTCAGTTGTTCTCTGCATCAGGAGTCTGTCCTAAGCCTCACACAATCAGATTGAAATTTCAAAACGGCTGTAGAGATTCCAACCTGTATTGTCAAATTCCCGGATCGCTTCAACAGGAATTCCAAATGCAATTGCAAGAACATCAAGCATTTCATCCTCTGAGTGTTCCTGGAGAGGGCTACTCAACGTATCTCTACCATCACCATCAGCTGAATATGGAGCGCGAAGCATTTCGCGCGCCCTGACGATAGAAAACAATGTATCCACGTCAAGGACGCGGAACTCTTCGCGACCCAGCATTTCTTCCCGTCTTGCTAATTCGAGATAGAAGGGCAGGATATGCCTGCGTTCCACCCTGTATTCTTGATATAAATCGATTCTGTGTATGGTTTCCATATTTATCCTGTTAATATAGGATACAGCCACTTCACAGATTTCTGGGCATTCCCAGAGTGAAGTCAATCGGAGAATCCTGATCCATTTACTCAGCGAAGCGTGATAGATATTGTATCTTCTAGACTCCATTTCAACGATCAATATTTGTTGAGGGAAGAAGATATAAGACATACGGATTGTATATTACCCAAAGGAAAGCGGCAAAATCCTCGGGATCTGCATCTCCTACAACAAAGGCATTCGACTCGCGAGTACCTGACAGTCTGTATTGGTCCCCAGGGGACACTGGACTAGCGAATCGTACTCTCCAAAATCTAGATGCGCGTGTTATCAAGTACGAGTGAACCCTGAAACGGGTTCGCTGGACCTGTCAAGGTCCAAACTTGTCAGTATCAGTCCATGACCGTTCATGACTGTGCTTACCAAAAAATGCATATCGCCGCCTGGTATATAATAATCATCATGGTAGGATAAAGGACCGTCTTGGGCAGAGTTTAGATCAGCCATCATGCTAAGCGGAGGGTAAATAGGAGTTGTGGGATCCGCCAGTGTCTTGGAAGCTTTTAACCATCGAAATGCCACCTTGAATAGCATGTCTGTCAATATTGCCTCGTGGAGTGGCAACAATGATCCCATGATCCTGTGACAATACAAATTCGGAACCCCCTGACCCAATATCTCAAGCATCCTAAGCATCTGTACCTATTTCTCACAGGCTGTGTATTGTTATAAACCACTTTGTTATGGAAGAATGACATTCGCGATCGAAGTTTCTCCTGGAAAGCGCTCTGACCGATATAAAATAATGAATGCCGAACATCCCGAATAAGTACGACTGGAAAGATTTCTGGATGTCGAACTTTTACCATGCAAGCAAAGAAGAGATCTGAGGTCAGATGAGCGAGCACGAGAACGATAGGGTTAGTTCAGCGCCATGACTACTACCTTGAGGCCTATCCTTGAGTGGTGAGCCACACAAAAGGAAATCCATGATTATTGATACACTCGTCATGGCAGGTAGACAATTGTCCTGATCGCTCGCTACTTGATACGCGAGCGTAATTTCTTGTGACTGGCCAAATCACTTGAGGTGTCATCCTATTCGGATAGGCGTACAGTGCATTTTGATGAAGAAGCACGCAGCACGCCCTGACTGAGAGCAGCAGAGGGTATAAACGAGTCAAATGCTCCTGCGGCAGTGATATCTTGACTCTGAACTGATGAACGACGACTTTGTCCCCCTCCTATTGCACCTTTGCATGCTGATAAGGTCTGTGGTTATTGAACCGAGTGTGAAGAGGTACATATACAATGAAGTTTTTCTATAAATGTTATATTACGAAAAACCATGACTAACACTATGTAATGTGACTGAACTCAAATCACTAATTGGCGCAATCTCAACACCTCAACGCGCATGATATACTTTTTGAAATTCTGCTATTCCAGTCCATTTGTTCATTCACATGAAATTGCATTTCATAATCACAGTCAAATAATTCATTAGGCTGCGAGATTGTTGTGAGATGATATTTTATTGGACATGGTCACGGTCTAAATTCAAGCTCCGATGTATTATAATGGAACCTTAATCTTATTATTTAAAGATTAAAGTAACATCACACATCCCCCGAGAATTCCTGTAGGTCACTAATCGAGTTCTACACCTTCCAGCAGGATTGTCGACCCAATATTCGGATTTGACCATGCTGAGTGCAACAACAACATTTTACGGAGAAATTCGAAGTAGGGCCTCAGTAGGCCAAGAGCGAGTCTATGGGAGTATCTCTGAATGCAACATCTAGAGGACTGCTTCGATGTATGAATCAAGACAGAGAAACTAGTTTGAGTTTTAGATGGTTGCGCTATCTTCAAATCGTGAAGCCTGATGTCTGCTTTTGGGAAGGCTGGGGTTTCCCGTTGTCACAAGGTAAGACTAGCACGTTGTCGGTGATTATGAAATAGTGACATCATATAATCCCACTATCCTATAATCACTCTGAAATTTGTTGGGACGATAAATAGAAGGGGATCCTAGAACAAGATGATATTGCGAGTGGAAGTACTATTTGAGCATTAGAAGTTCTCATCTACTTTCCGTGGAATCTTTTTTGATGCACAGTTTGGAAGCATCTACTCCTGGAAAAAAGATGGAGTGTAGCATGATGTCAAGTATCATTCTTATGAGACTTATGAGACGTTCTGATGCAGGATGATTTTTGTGATATCATTAGTCTAGGCCCAAGCACATCTAAACCCCATGGAAAATGTCAGATGACTGTCACCCATGAGAGAGAAAGTTCTGTATTTGTATATCGTGACATGCTAAGCCGCGGTGAGCGTTGCACGGAGTGATCTACTGACTGCACCCGAGCTTCTGTTATGGGCAGCTATCCGCTTTAGATATCAATGTAGTAGATGTAGTAAATAGATGTTTTTTAGGGAGTACCACTACTGTGCATGCGTGTGCCTAAAATGGATAAGAGAAAGACGAGCAGGAAGTCTGAGAGGGTCGGTCCAGGATGGAAGGTGCAGTGCAGGATGGGGGAAGGGGGTCGACCACTGTTGGTGAAGGTCCCTGATATTTGGAGAGCGCTAGAGCCTTAACGCCTCCTTCTTTGGGACCAAGAAGGTCTAGGAGGTAGAGCGAATGTGGTGAATCCCGCAGGGTATTCACATGTTTGTAGGGTGTCGCCACAAGGGTAAGAAGGGTTCTCTAATGGAACGAATCTTCAATAGTATTCACCATAGAAGCTATGGCCTGTCCTGCATTGAAGGGGTTAACCAAATTTCTCTCTTTTCTCAGGGAGTTTACGGAAGTACGAGGAAGGTTGGAGGGATGGTGCTAGGCAGATTGCTACAGACTAGCTTCATTGTTATAGAGCCGTTCTTCTACTCACCAATCCACTCGTTTTTGAGGGTTTTGCGTGCATGGCGGAGGCTTGTATGCGGAGGATTGGAGTGTGGTCTCCATTTCCAGGGATATCTGCATGACCTGGACACCATGATTATTGTTAGGGCGTTTGTGGGGGGTATTTCAAACCACTGGAGCATGTCTTGGTAGAAGGAGTAGGCCAAAATCTGACCCTGCTGCGGCTTTGTGTCAGAAATGGACTTGATACCTGAAACATTGTCAGGGTAGAAGTATATATGCTGGATATCGATATCTGGTAGATTTCTTGCCTTGGATATAGATGTTTTGAGCCCAATGTTAAGGCTTGTTGTTAGCTCTGCACCGTATATCTACACCATGCCTCCTGGTCCAATTTTCCGTCGGAAGAGTAAATGACTCAATGAGAAAAGGGCCGCTCGGGCAAACGAGGAGCACAAGGACCGTTGCACACTGCCCAGCCCCCTACCTTGGTGAATGCAATACCGAATAACACCATGTGGGATAATTTAGGCTCCGCAGCTGCTCGGTGAGATGCCCGATGACTCTATTTAGGATACTACAATCTGAAGAGAATCGCAAGGAGGATAAGTTGGATTGAATTTAACCTTGAAGGTCTAGCTGTAAGATAAATAGTACCATTCTAGCTAAAGTAAGTCTTGAGGCATCATCAGTGGTCTTCTAGAGTATTTGACCCAGCGCGTTGCCGAAACACAGTGGCGGCTTGGGTGGCAAGACGTGACGCTAGCCAGCTTACTGAGCTGATAAATGTAAGATTTGTCCTTGAATGGTACATAATTATTCGATATAGATCGACATCTTCAAAAGCGGCCGAAACAACCGTAGGGATTGGTTGATTTCTAAGCGTGACATTATATGATGACAAAAGTATGACATTATACGTCCATTTATGGAGTTGACCAGATACAAGTCCACCATCATATAATCATCCTACAATGAAATTTGTTAGGATGATGGATAGAAGGGTGGGCAAGAAATGTTATTTGATCTCATAAACTTCAGTAGGAAATCTAAATATGGAGTGTGACGTGATGTCATATACTACTTCTGATGAGATATCATTAGTCTAGGCTCTTGATGGAAAGTCCTTCGAGATATCTGCCGTGTGAATACCACTCATGTCACTAACCAAAGTTCAAAAAGACCAAATTGGAGGGCGATCAGCTGGAGTCGTTCCTTTATGCTGACTATACCTTCCTGAGAGAAATGCTGCATCAGGTTTTAGATATCTTCATCAAGACCTTACGAAGCATATGTTAAATGATTGGATGGGAAAAAAGCAGCGTGAGCAAGTGTAGAATACAAGGGTCGTTCACTCTATCCAGCCTTGGTGATTACAATAACGCCGGGAAGCTTTGCTGAAAGGGGAAGGCAAAAAATTGACGCGACTGACGCGACATAGGATCCTGATGTTCCAGAAAAGTGGATTTTAAACGAGGTCAGGCACAGTCGAATGCCACGCAGGGCATGTCTTCAATGATGGATACACACAAGCACCATTGTCTGGTGCTACTTGTTTCCGATTACTCCAGGTCCAATCGATTGTCAGTTATATCTCCAAACTAGGGTTGAACACCATCCCTCACTAACTAATGACTCAGATTGACCTCAGCTCTCCATCAGAAACATGTCATGAAGATGGTTGGCAAGGGGAAGGCCGTTCCCGATGCATAGGATCAAGTCCAGAATTAAAGGATGTATTAATTGAAAATTCATTTCCTTAATAATTTTCCAGGGGGTTGGGTGCAGTCCATGTTTCTGTATGGGGCCTCGTAGTCTTGTTTTGTTTCTCACTCTATAACACTTGAGCACTTCTCCTGCGATCAAGAACATAGACTTCTCTTATGGAACAATGTCCTTGTTTCGGCGTCTTCTATATTTTTGTACAATTCCTGAGCCAGCCGAGGAAGATGCGCCATCTTGAGAAGCTTATTCAATCACCCACGGAATAACAAAAAGAAAGGCTGCCAAGATCCGTACAGGTGATTAATCCCTTCAAAGTTGTATTTAAGAGATTGTCTCTACTATTGTAACAATACCCCAATTCCAAATCAACAATGTCGCCTTCGACCACCGAAGTGGATAGAATGCTCACAAATCTTGAAAAGCATCCTCAACATTATCATCCTACAATGGATCTCACAATAATTGTAAGGTTTCCCTCTGGCCGTTGGTTGGCGTGAGTGCTGATTTGAACCATGAAGGTAGGGAATGTCTGTTTTCGACAGGCCTCATATTTTTTCACCCGGGAATCACATGTGTTCCGGGATCGCCTGGCAGAGGACACAGGAAAGAATAAAACTACGAATCATACAGGCCCCGACAGTGCCAATTCGGACGTTTGTGCTGGACACACTCTTATCATAAAACCAGATGAAAATGTAAGCCCGGATGATTTCGCAGAGCTATGCTCGATTTTTTATAATCCGTATGCGACTGTTTTACCTAGCTTTGGTCCAGAGAATGTTAACATCCAGACAGGAAGTTTACAATCTTCAACAAGTCACTTGACTCTTGGAAGACAATACTGCGCCTTGCCAACAAGTGGTCCTTCCCTGAGGTCAAAGCACTGGCTTTCCGGGAACTCGATGTCCCTGAAAAATTTCCGATGTCCCTGGTGGAACGACTTGTCCTTTATCAGCAATATGATGCTGAGAAAGCATACATCGAGCCTCTTTATGAAGAATTGCTCATGCGACGCGAACCCCTTACAGAGAAGGATGGTGAGGCTCTGGGCCTCAAGCATTCACTGAAAATTAGTGCGGCCCGGCAGGAGCTGTTAAGGTTTATGCTTCCAGAAGCTAATAGGATGGAGCCTCTCCCTCCGAAAGCAAGGGATGCAGTTCTCAAAGTCACCCATCGCCTTCTTGGATTGAGGACCACCTCTTCCTAGCTCCTCCCAGGCATCAATGGCGGACCTTATACCAACAGTAAGCAAGTCTTGGTGCCAATTGATCGTACTCATTTGCCGGTAGACGCAAAGAAGGTTCCTGAATCTCTGGTCAACTTTGACCATTTATGACTCCTCGCACACAGATTGGGCATCGGGTTGTGGGTGCTTGTTGGGCTTTTTCTCATGCTAGAATTATCATTTTGTTTTGTTTTAATATATAATATTCTACCATGAGTACTATGGAATATCGCAGCTCAGATAAACGTGACGTGGTGTGATCACAGAGGCAGTTATCAAAATAGAGTCCTGGGTTATGGTGGTAAAAGCCTTCGCAGTCGACACTCCAACGAGTTTTTGGAGCACGCACTTGGTTGGGAGAATAAGGAAGAATGTTGGGGCTACTCGCCTGCGGAAGAGGAATCTGAAGAAGAATCCATCAACGATATGCGTGAGGATATCTCTATTTCTGCAAGTATGGCATACAGCTCCGAGCCCTCGGCCCCACGCAGAACCTCCTCACCAAGGGCTCTTATCTTTGGTAGAGAAGCACGTTTTCATCAATGCACAGCCTCCTGGCCCCTAAACTATATAAGACATCGCAATTCTCTTGGATGAGGCCACCGGTAGTGCGTGCTTTCTGCTGGTCTTCTAGCATTCCTTTATCATTGGTCTCGTTGGGCTGCGCATGATAAAGCATTCATCAGTTCACACAGCGGTTTCATCATTGCACTGATGTTCTGGATTATCAGTATCACTTAACTATTGTATTTCCACACGATGCATCAACAGATCAGTCCACCGAGTTGTACAGGTCGAGTTTCGAGTAGGAAATAGCTGAGCATCTGAATTCCAATAATGGTGTCCTGAAGAAACTCGTCGTTGATTGCCGCTATACTCGTTGTGCCCTCGATCCTTGAACAGATCTATTCCATGTGGTCAAAGACAGTACACTAGGCGTTCAAGGTGGATGAGTGAGCGCTATCTGGTAAGAATGAAATTGTAATTCGATTCTTGCGTTATTGATCGATGAGATTATTCTTTCTACGTTGTCTGAGTTGCCAACATTATCATTATCTACGCCAAAGAAGACTCGGAAAACAATTACACACGTGCATGAAATAAAGTATTCGTGCTTCGAGACGGTAGATGGATCGAGTGCGAGTCAACAGAGCTGGTCCCCGGTGATGTCGTGAATATATAGGAAACAAATAGAGGGGCAGGAGATGGAACCGCCGCTTCTGGTAGAGATCAACAGCAGAGAAGGAGTACTTGTGGAGGACGATGATCCGAACAGGTGGCGAGAGAAACGAGAAGATAATCCTGAGTGTTTCTTATATGGAGGGACCTGTGTTGTCAGGATCCGATGGTCTTATACCCAAGATGGAATGGAAAAACCTGCCATTGCACTCGTCAAGTGGTCCGAACATGCTTCAATATAACCAAGGGTGTTCTTGTCAACTCTTCCCAAAACCTATCTGTTTCATATTTTACTATTGCAATTTGATTGGTATTCTGGCAGGTATCGGGGGCGTTGGTTTTCGCTTTGGCGCTGTACAGTTTGTTAGATTGAAAATGCTCCTCACAATTGTCGTACCCCCTGCCATTCCAGTAACTCTGCTTAGTGGAGCCAGCTTCGCCATTACTGGTTTCCGGAGACAAGGAACTCATTGCATCGCTCCCAGCAGAGTCAATATAGTTCAACGTCTGCTGTTGTCTGCTGACCTTGACTGAAGACGGGCATCATGGGTATTCAGGGTCCTGGTCGCAACAAAAAATGTTCGGGGAACTGCTTGAAGATGTATACGATTCACCCCTGGGTAATAGTAAAGCTTCGACCTTGTATGCGCTGGCGACGTGCCATTCTCTCAAGTCCGTGGATAACGAATGCGGGAACTGGCACAAATCAAGTCGAAGGGGATTGTCATAGATCAGGCTGCGCTCGTAGAAACTGTTGTGCGACCACTTGGGCCAGCACAGTTCGGATTGAAAGATGCGCTGAAAGGCTGCGCTACGCATGCACATTTTTTGTATTGGTTGTAATACAGACGTCTGAGTTCGTAACGTCTTTGAGAAGGATAAGTGCTATTATGAAGCGGCTCAAGAGTACTAGCATGGAAATCTATGTGAAAGGTGCACCTGAAGTCATGTTTGATATTGGAGGTAGGGACTCTTTCCCCTCAAAATTACGATGATCTGCTGTCGTTCTATACCAGAGACGGGGATACCGTGATCTGCTGTGTCATAGTCCGCGACCACGACCTCTGCCTCCACGTATGGGACCACCCCGACCACCACCCCGACCACCTGGAAAGGATCCTTCAGAAATTTGAGAGGCAAAAACAGTAAACCTAACACGATACCTCTTGTTGACACACCACGACCGCCTAGCAAATGATTAAGAATATCAGAGGAAGCTGGAAGAGTAACGTACTTCTGTTCGATCCAGTATGACCTCCACGAGTTCTGTTCGCTTCACGGGCACGATTCTGCTCTTCTTTTACTTGATCCAGAAGGGTATCAGGAACTCGGAGATATTTTATCTGTTTGAGTTAGGTCGTCAGTGTTAGGAAAAACTGACAAGCCATGTATCTTTATTTCTGTTCTGGAAAGTGGTACCGAATGGTATGAGAAGTAAACATCGTCCAACGTCTCCGGAAAATCTTTGATCGTCGATTCACAAAAAAATGACATACCGTACTGCCTCGAATGTAACATTCTTTCAATTTCCAGAACTTGTCTCCATCAGAATTCGTTTGATACACTTCTCGTAATGTGATATTCATGAAGTTGTCACAGTTGATCAGATGTCCATTAAAAGTTTCGCCATTCTTCAGTTCAACTAACTGGAAAGTCACAGCTTGAGTTCGAAGAATGGTGCTGTCGGAGAGGATAATCTAACCATGGGCTTGTTCTGGGCAGCAGTCAGAAGGGAAAGTGGCAGCTGATAGCAAAATGTTAATATATTTTCAAGAAAACTAATTGCAAGCAGGAATGCTTACCATGACAAGTGGATAGACAACCTCGAGGAGTGAATATGTAAAAGGTTCCCACGATATCTAGTGGACTGAGCCTGAGCCTGAGTCTTAAGCCACTATGATGCCACTATGATTTCCCGTTTTGCTAAATCACTGTTTATCATCATTCTTGCCATTGTAAGCTTGCCAGTTAACCATTACATTCATGCTGTTGACTTGTCATTTTGCGTTGTTTCAGTTTATATTGGCAGTGTTGGCTATGTTACACCCACCATCCCGAGCGTACATTGATCCATGGACGGGTCAACTCTTTGGCGAGGGAGGCGTAGAGAAAACCCTGAAGTCATATTTACCAATGAATAACAGTATACCAAAACCAATAGTTGGAGTGGAGGGTGGGGTAATCATGACCAAGTTGGGAAATGAAACGACCAAGTATTGTCTTCCTTTATTCCAATCATACTTTTGTCTTGACGAGTTCAGAGCTGCGCTAGGGCGGGCTACGTGGAAGTTTTTGTGCGTCACTCTTCTCCGACAGGTATATTGCTCAGACCAAACCCAATATCCTTCATCAGACATACAGTGACTTTACGTTTCCCTGAGGTGATTATCTATTGCCGCGGTTATCTGACATGTAATATATTTGTGCTCCAGCATCCCACCATAGATGAGCGCGAGACACTGGATAATTATTTCCACTTGACATCGCGCCTATACCCATGTGGAGAATGTGCAGAGGAGTTCCAAGAGCTACTGAAGCGATTTCCTCCCCAAGTAAGTGGCACAATGTTCGATCGCACTCTCGAGAGTTGACTGGCACATCTCATAGACTTCTTCTCGTCGTGCTGCTTCCTTATGGTATTGATATCTATTATATCCAGTTCTTCCTTTACTAACCCCACGAAAGGCTGTGTAGAGTGCATAATGAAGTAAATAAGCGCCTGAAGAAAGCTGAATTCGACTGTGCAAATTTGTCAACCGAGTACGACTGCGGGTGTGGCGATGTCCCGTTGAACTCAACTTCAACCCCTGCTCAAACCCTTGATGATCTCGAACATGACACGAGTGAAGATGAGATTACCGGAGCTAGACTTATACAAGGAGGGCGATGATACCAGGTTTGATTATGTTTTAGGTTTTTTTTTCATAGCGGGCTATTAAATTACTGATAATCAGTTTGATGATGACCAGTATCGTAAACATGTTTAATTTACTAGAGTGACTGATCGATCACATATTCGCTCTGTTTTTTGAAGCCCTGACCACCTCAATTCAGGGGAGGGTTCTTCACAAGCTTCCATTGCGATAGCCTCGCTACTGAAAACACGTGTCGATAATACCTAGAACAAATGGCGACTGAACTCAATCCAAACGGCCAAGAAACGTACACAATCAAAGGTGATTGATTAGACCTCACGAGAGCGATGATGACATCTGAATGGTGATACATTCGGTTCACTTACAGAGGGATTGAGGGTGATTGAGCGGTTTTTCAGAGTTCCACTTGACTACTCCAATCCGTCGGGAGAGAAGATCATGGTGTTCACGAGGCAAACAATTCCGATCAGCAAGGCTAGGACGAGTGAGGAACAAGAGAAGCTTCCCATTGGTGTGTATCCACTGCTCACTACCGCAGGTTAGGATTGAAGTCAAAGTCATAGTGGTGTATTTGCAAGGCACACAGATTTTTTTTCTCTGATCCCATCTCAAAAACATTGATTGATTGACGTGCCACATAGGGGGCCCGGGCCAGGAGGTTGCATTACAAAGAAACTCTGGATATTCTGCAGAAGTATGTCAGATTGTTTTCTCCTAGCGAAACAAAAAAGTGATTTTTGATGATATGAAGTTTTATCAAGAGGGCTATCAAGTAATTGATGGTTCGACCCAGGACGGCCAACTCATCTAACCATCTATTTGAAACAGATTCTTTGGCTCGATCAACGAGGTACAGGGCTTAGTACGCCCCTCACACCTGATACGCTCCCTGCACATATCAAGACAGATGAGGAAATCGCATCCTATCTCAAGCATTTTCGGCAGGATAATATAGGTAAGTCCGTGGTGATGGATGGATGATTCCATCAAGGTCATTCAGATCTTTTCCAAAGTCAGGGACTGTGAAGCCATCCGACAAGTCGTTCTGGGACATAAGGAGAAACCTGAAGACCGGAAGTGGACCCTTCTTGGTCAAAGTTTTGGTGGTTTTTGCATCATGACTTATCTCTCATTTTTCAGCGAAGGTCTCAAGGAGGTGTTTATAGCGGGGGGTTTAGCGCCTCTTGTTAATGATCCAGATGCAGTGTATGCCGCAATCATACGTGAGTAGTACTTTGATCAGCAGCCGGGAATGGTTAGTGAAGGTAAAACATTTCAGCCCGCATAATCAAACGAAACGAGATCTACTATGCAAAATATCCTAAAGATGTGAAGCGGGTGAGATGATTCCTCTCGATGAATGGGAGAGGGGATCCACTTACCAGGTTAACCAGGTCCGTGATATTGTTGCATACCTCGAGCATAATCAAGTCGTCCTTCCAAACGGCGGGTATCTCACTCCCAGTAGATGGCAACAACTCGGGATAGATTTTGGTATGAGTGGTAAGTGCATGAAACCTTTTTCCATACCCTGAACAGCTTAAGACTCCTCTTAGGTGGAATTGATAGGGTGCACCGTGAGTGGAGGGTTGAGGGTATGTATGGCAGATGAAACGTTAACCGCAATGATATCGCAGAATTAGTCTTTCGGGCATCCCAGGAACTCGAAACCATTGGGAAAATTGGATACAAGACACTACAATTAATTCAACAAGTACAAGGCTTTGACGGGAACCCGCTATATGCAATTCTCCATGAGGCAATATACTGCCAGGGGTCAGCACTCCCATCAGCCTTCCACTCTTTTACCGATGAGCATTATGGATTATAGACGTGCGTCGCGCTGGTCTGCCGAGAGAACGATTTCACAACATGCCCCATTTTCGTGGTCGCTCGTTAAAGGTTTGGGGGATGATGAACCCCTACTCTTCACTGGAGAGATGGTATATATCACGCTGATTTCTGTTTAAGATACTGATGCAGTGACAGATCTTCTCTGAGATGTTCAATGATTATGCTAACCTACGTCCTTGGAAGAAAGCCGCGGATCTGCTCGCTCAAGAAATTTGGGGACCTCTCTATGATCTTGAAAAATTAGCACGGAATGGAGTCCCAGTTTCTGCTGTGACGTGAGTATTTTCTCGCTTTCCAGTTGAAAATTGAATCGTGTGCAAGCGTCGTTCTAGATATTTTGATGACATGTTCGTCGTTTGGTTCTCCATTCAAGAAGATGTTATTAGCTGACCACTTGCTTGATTTCCACCCTTTTCAAGGTATGTTGATTTTGGCTTTGCTCAAGACACGGCGTCCAAGATCAAGGGTACCGAGCAATACATCACGAACCAGCTCTTCCATGATGGGATCCGAGATGACGCCAAGGACGTGATGAAACGGCTTTTCCAGATATCCCAGAGAGAGTATTGTTGATCTGACTTTTTTTTTTTTTTTTTTTTTTTTTTTTTAATTTTTTTTTTTTTTTTTTTTTTTTTTTTTTTTAA